>ENA-UOYA01003208-UOYA01003208.1-activated-sludge-metagenome-genome-assembly--contig:-NODE-3208-length-14825-cov-4.686594_pt1 | contig 14825 bp, 29 predicted proteins | sample MGYA00238163_ERZ764804 | MGnify/ENA primary metagenome ERZ764804 (study PRJEB28919, sample SAMN05720223) | activated sludge metagenome | isolation source: Anaerobic digester | place: Hong Kong...
CTCCGTATGCCGGTAAGAATCACCTCTTTACTCATATCTCTAGTATACCCTAAAAATTTACGATACTATCGAGCGTCGTCTGATTATAGAACTGAATTTGTTTGCTGCAGGCTATGGTACCAGCTGCCTGACAGGCAGGACCAAAAAATTTACTATCCAGCATACCCAGAGCCTCTTGTGAGCGCTTATCTGGCTCAGAGAAACTCGATGGCAGAAGCAGCGGTTCAACTTTTGCCGCCGCCTGTATAATTTGATTGGTTACTGGCGCGCACGGACCACCTACTATATTCATAAGACAATTTTTGCATTCCAACGCAGAAATCTGTAGCATCTCTGCTTTTAATTGATTCATGGTTACTCCTTATAGATATTAAAAAACCGCCTGTTTGGCGGTTTAGTCAATATCTTCCTGGTTTTACGAACACACAGAACAAACCGCCACGGAGGTGCCGGTAAACCAATATTGACTCATTGATAGTGTCATAGCTATACAAGAATAACACTTTTTTGAATACGCTCCAAATTAATCTCTTATGTTGTAGGTTTTGTTCAGGTTGTAGCTCTATGACCGATTGGCAGGTCAGAAAAATGTTTTAGGATTAGCCACCATTATAGCGGCTAATATTTGGCGCTCTGGAGGATGTGGAAGATAGCAAGCCTTCCCTTGCAAAATACTAATAGATCATAAAGCATTGTATATTAAAAATACCGGCAGGTGGCCGGTATTTTTTTGATACGCTCAAGCTTAACGCTTGGTAAACTGGCGTTGCTTGCGGGCGCCGCGCAGACCAAACTTCTTGCGCTCGCGCTCACGGCTGTCACGGCTGAGTAGATCAGCGCGTTTCAGCGTGGATTTTAGGTCTTCCTGAGCAACAACAAGAGCTTTGGCAATTCCTAGGCGGATTGCTTCTACTTGGCCTTCGTGACCCCCGCCGGTAACGCGGGCGGACATGTCATATTTGCCGTTTAGGTCAACCGCGGTAAACGGCTGGTCTAATTTGCCAAGCAGGTATTTGCTGTCTGCAAAATATTCTGCGGCGGGCTTGTCGTTAATCGTAAAGACACCCTTACCGCTGGTTAGGCGGACGCGGGCCGTTGCGCTCTTGCGGCGGCCAAGGGCGTAGTGATAGTGTTTATCAGCCATTATTTGGCCTCCTTCAGTTTAATGGTTTTTGGACCTTGAGCGGCGTGGTTGTGGTCTGAGCCAGCGTAGACTTTTAGACGAGCCAAGCGGCCATCGCGTAGCTTGTTAACTGGCAGCATACCGCGCACTGCTTTGACAATTGGCATGCTAGGGTCTTTAACCATAACCTTGGTTAGGTTGGCTTCCTTAAGGCCGCCTGGGTAGCCAGAGTGCTGGTAGTACATTTTGTCTTCCATCTTTTTGCCTGTAACCTGCAGATTGGCTGCATTGATTACTACGACGTAATCGCCACAGTCAATGTGCTTGGTAAATTGAGGCTTGCCTTTGCCAATAAGCAGCTGGGCGACCTCAGTGGCCAAGCGGCCAAGTGGTGCCTCTGAAGCATCAACAACGTACCATTCGCGTTTGACGTCGGTGGGTTTTGCGCTATAGGTCTTCATTATTTTGTCTCCTTCTTGGCGGTGGCTGCTGGCTTTTTAGCGGGAGCCTCTGCCTTGGGGGCGGCTTTAGCTTTAGCGACTGGCGCCTCCTTAAGGTCGTCTACAAAGCTAACGGTTGCTAGCTGAGCGTTGTCGCCGCGGCGTAGGCTGGTACGGGTCACGCGGACGTGGCCAGAAACGCGGCCTTTCATCTTGGGGGCAAGCTCATCCACTAGTTTGTGGGCGCTTTCTAGGGTTTGCAGGCCGGCAATGACTTGGCGGCGGTTGTGCAAATCGCCCTTCTTGGCTTTGGTAATCAGCTTTTCAATGTAGGGGACAACTTCTTTTGCCTTAGGCAGCGTTGTCTCAATTTTTTCGTATTTAACCAGCGAGTCGGCTAGGCCCTTAATGAGGGCGTTGCGCTGATCGCGCTCGCGGCCAAATTTTCTTCCTTTATATCCGTGGCGATGCATATTAAAGCTCCAGTTCCGCCATCTTATCTTTAACTTCGTCTAGAGCCTTAGAGCCAAAGCCCTTTAGCTCGCGCAGCTCAACATCGCTCAGGGCAAACAGGTCCTTAATAGAGTGAATGTCGTTGTTGATGAGTGCGTTGGTGGTACGAGCGCTCAGATTTAGGTCCTCAATAGGGGTGTTAAGCGCAGTAGGCTCTTCGCCAATCATGTCAGTGTCAAAACCGTCGCCAGAGCTAGCGGCAGCAGGCGCAGCAGCGGCTACGGGGGTAGCCACGCGGGTCTGACCGGCCAAGGCGGTGTACTGGTTGACCAAAATTGCAGCAGCTTCCTCAAACGCGTCGCGTGGGGTGATGGTGCCATCGGTGTCAACGGTAATCAGTAGTTTGTCTAGGTCTGTAGCCTGGCCAACGCGGGTGTTTTCCACCTTGTAGCGGCAACGCAGCACTGGGCTGAAGATGGCGTCTAGGGCGATCATGTCGCTGCCTTTGCGAGCCGTCTCTTCTTCTATGGTGCGGTAGCCGCGGCCGATTTCTACGGTTAGGTCTACGGTTAGGCTGCCCTTGGCGTCGTCTATGGTGGCAATGACGTGGTCTGGGTTAACGACTTCTACATCAGCGTTGAGCTGGATGTCTTTAGCGGTAACAGTGCCCTTGCCTTTTTTAACGATGCGCAAAGTTTGTACGTCATCGCCGTACACGCGGAAACGGACGCCCTTTAGGTTTAGCATGATATCAATGACGTCTTCTTTTACACCTGGAACGGTTGTAAATTCATGGGTAACGCCATCTATCTTAAAGCTGGTAACGGCAGCACCGGCAATGCTAGAAAGCAGTACGCGGCGAAGGCTGTTGCCTAGGGTCATACCGTAGCCAGAGTGAAGCGGCTCAACGGTAAATGTAGCGCTTGTGCTGCTATGATCATCTACTTTGACAACTCCGGGCTGGTGAATGTTGTTTGACATAGTCGCTCCTTCCTTAACGTGAGTAGTATTCTACGATTAGTTGTTCTTTAATGTCTGGTTCAGCATCGTCACGCGTAGGCAGGCCGGTAATTTCTACGGCTACTTTTTTGCGGTCAACTTTTAGCCAAGCTGGGGTAGCGCTGGGCGCTGGACTAATGTCGTCTAGCTGCTTAAAGTAGCCAGAGTTCTTGCTGGCCTCACGCAAGGTAATTTTGTCGCCAGCTTTTAGACGAATAGAAGGAATGTCAACGCGGGTGCCATTTAACACAAAGTGGCCGTGGCTCACCAGCTGACGGGCAGCCCGACGGCTAGGAGCAAAACCGGCGCGGTAAATGGCGTTATCTGCGCGCTGCTCCAGCAGCTGCAGCAAGTTAGCGCCAGATTGGCCTTCTTTGCGGTTGGCTTCTTTCATGAGGTTAGAGAATTGCTTCTCTAGCAGACCGTACAGACGCTTAACCTTCTGCTTTTCACGCAGCTGGATGGAGTACTGGCTAGCCTTAGCGCGGAAACGCGAGTTTTGGGCCTGCCCGGGCTTAGCGGTGCGCTTAACCAACGCCTTGTGGGCCTTGGGGTGCAGCGCATAGCCTTCGCGGCGCGACATCTTAACAATTGAGTGAGTGTCTCTTGCCATGGATTAGACCCTCCGAGCTTTCTTAGGACGAACTCCGCCGTGAGGCACGCCGGTTACATCTTTAATACTTTCTACTTGAATGCCTAGTGTGGCAAGTGCGCGGATTGCTGCATCGCGGCCCATACCAACACCTTTTACAAAGACATCTGCCTTAGCAAAACCGTACTGCTGCTTAGCAGTCTGACCGGCTTTTTCTGCGGCGACCTGGGCAGCGTAAGCCGTACCCTTCTTGGAGCCGCGGAAACCGCAAGCGCCTGCGCTGCAGGCGGCTAGCGCGCCACCAGCAGAATCGGTAAAGGTAATGATAGTGTTGTTAAACGTAGCCTGCACGTGCACCTGACCGGCGCTAACTTGCCGCTTGTTCTTCTTTTTCTTAACAGTTGTAGTTGTAGTAGTTGCCATTATGTCTTACTTGCTACTTTCTTAGCGGTACCGCTCACAGTGGTCTTCTTGCCACGACGAGTACGAGCATTTGTCTTAGTACGCTGGCCACGGCTTGGCAGGCTGCGAGCGTGGCGATCGCCGCGGTAGCTCTTGATGTCCTTTAGCCGCTTAATGTTGCCAGAAACGATGCGCTGCAGTTCACCTTCCACGGTGTAATCAGCGTTGATAATGTCTTGGATACGAGCGATTTCTGCGTCGGTTAAATCTTTAACGCGAGTGGTTCGCTCTACCTTGGCGCCGTCAAGAATGTCTTCCGCACTCTTGGGGCCAATGCCGTGAACGTAAGTTAGCGCAACCCAAACCTGCTTCTCAGTTGGGATGGTTACGCCGGAAATTCGTGCCATATATGCTCCTAACCTTGGCGCTGCTTGTGGCGCGGCTTAAGTTTATTAATAACGTATAAACGCCCCTTACGACGTACAATCTTGTCGTCGGGGCTTATCTTTTTTACACTTGCACGCACTTTCATGCGGATCATCGCCTCCTTTTGCTATGCGGTGACACACTGCCTTAATTGATATTAGCCTTTGCGGTAGGTGATTCTGCCCTTAGTAAGATCATAAGGGGTCAACTCGACCGTAACGCTGTCTCCGGGGACAATACGGATAAAATGTTTCCGCATCTTGCCGGCGACGTGAGCTATAATTTTATGGCCATTTTCGAGTTCGACACGGAACTGCGTCCCTGGAAGGGTTTCCACAATCTTGCCCGTTAATTCGATAACCTCTTTATTGCTCGCCATAACTATAACCTGTCCATTGTAGCAATAATTACGGCACTTGACAAGTGTTTTTACGGAGATTAAAATTATTTCCATAACGTGTCAACAGCGACAAACCTCCGACCGGAGGGAGCCCCGCGAAAGCAGGACTAGCCGCCACACTGGCCACTTCCTAGTGAAGTGGCATTTTTTGTTAAGAGTGGGAAGTGGTTTTAAGATGAAGCCTAATTATCCATGGATTTTCGCTACCCTTGACTGCAAGACCCTGGCTCTCCTCAAATCCCACAATAGTAAACTGTAGTTTTTCACATTTTGCTAATAGAGAGGCACTATTAATTAACCGTCGGTAGTGAGTTGAATCTGGTGCCTCTCCTTTATCAGACCGACACTCAATGAAGCACTCTCTTGCGTTTTTGCTCACCCACTCAAGAACCACGTCCTCTAGACTCTCAGGTACTGCATGAAGAAAAAAACGCATGTAAACAACATCTGCCTTTTCAATTTCAGACAGGTATTTAATAACGTCTATTCGTTTTGTTATTTCCGTATTTTTTGTTGCTTGATCTATCCCAAAGGCGCTATTTGATTGAGCAAAATAGTACGTGTCTCTTCCGTCGCCACACCCTAGGTCTAGGACATTTCGTTTGCTCAGATCCAAACTCCGCGCATAATCAGACGGCTGTTGACGTCTATTTCTCAGATAGTACTGATCCCAATATTTGACTGACATTTCATTTTTGTTTTCGTGAGCGCGGGACAAATCGCAAACGACGAGCACCCGTGGCGGCCTCTAGGCCAGTAGTAGGCTCATGGAAAAAGTCCGGCTGCTCATACTGATCATACGTAACCATTAAAGCGCGGGACTCAACCGAGCGCAGTGTTTGTAGCGCTACCGATACCAAAATCAAAATACTAGTACCGCTAACCGTGATGCTCACGGGCACCCAAATCTGAGCAATCAGCGGCGCCAGGGCCAAAAGACCAAGCGATATAGCACCAAAGAACGTCAGACGGTTGACGATTTTAGCCAGGTAGGCCTCGGTTTGCTGGCCGCTGCGCACACCCTCAATGAAGCCGCCCTGCTTCTGCAGGTTCTCCGCAATCTCTTTGGCATTGAACGTAATGCTGGTGTAGAAAAACGTAAACAGAAAAACCAGCAGGAAGTAGACCAGCGGATAGATGTAAGCCTTGAGCCCCTGGGTAGCAAATGTCTGCGCAGATGGTTGCTGGAACCATGTAACCAAATTTGTCCCCAGCTCAGCTAAGCGGGCGCTGTGGTTGCTGGTTAGTAGTTGCCCCACAAAGCTTGGCACACTTAGGAATGCGACAGCAAAGATTATTGGCACCACACCAGCGGTAATCATCTTAACCGGCAGAATGGTGGTAATACCACCGTAGGCTCGGTTGCCCTGCACACGCTTGGCATAGTTAACAACTAAGTTACGCGCCGCCTCGTTAAGTTTAACCACAATCCAGGTGGTAATGATAACTGATGCGATAAGCCCCAGGCCATACAGTGCAGCCTTATTAGTAATTGGCCAGTCCCGACCAAAGAAGTGCCAACGCGGGTTATTCCTCATGCCAGCCTCAAACATTTGAATAATTTCTGCCGGCAAACGGCTCACAATACCCACCGTAATAATTAGGGATATACCATTGCCAACGCTTTGCTCTGTAATGAGTTCTCCCAGCCACATCAGAATCATAGAACCACCGGTAAGCGCGGCCACCATAAGGGCCCACTGCCACATGCCGGCGTTTGCGGTAATATCGCCAATGCCGCCAATGCTCTGCGCAGATTGTTTAATCAGATAAATGGAGCCAATGGATTGAATAATAGCCAACGGGAAAGTAAGGATACGGGTGTACTGGTTGATTTTCTTCTGACCAAACTCTCCCTCTTTGTGTAGCGCCTCTAACTGTGGAATAGCCTTGGTAAGCAGCTGCATGATGATGCTGGCGTTAATATACGGACCTAGGCCGGCAATCATGATACTAAAGTTAGCCATGGCGCCGCCAGACAGCACGTTAATAAAGCTTAGGAACTGCGGGGTGTTGCTGGAGTTAAACAGGTTTTGCAGGACTTGGTGCAGGGTTTGCGCATCGCCCAGGGGCACCGGAATGTGCGCCAGGACGCGGAATACTAATAGAATACCCAGCACCGCAAAGATGCGCTTGCGCATATCTGCGTGGCCAAACGATTTGCCAATAATTTTCCAGTTCATTATTTACTTTCCCTCTTTGCGCTTTATTATGCCCGATTTGCACCTTGCTGTCGAGCCTTATTGAACTGCTGGGCGATTTCGTGGTGTGTGCTGCCAGTTATGAGTAAACCGCCTAGAGTTCGTACACCCCGCATATCAGCGGCGCTAATTACAGCTCCCTTGCCTCACCCACATGGGTACCGCGCGTTGCTTCTAAGAATCCTACACCCAATGCGGTTGTCTGTGGACCAGTCAACACATCGTCGTGTAGTGTCTCTAGTGTTGAGTCATCTGCTAATGGAGGATGAACTAATACAAAATTACGCTCTTCGTCATGAAGCCGGGCACCCCAAATCGTAAACTCTGTGTGTATGCCCTCCACAGCTACTATTATTTTTCAGTTTTTTTAGCGGATTGGCGCTGCAGCTTAGCTACTTTTTCAAAGCTGCCGCCAGCTTCTTGCAGCTTGGCAATAGCAGCCTGAGAGGCACCAGAAAGCTTTACGGTAACAGCGGTCTTTACATCGCCCTTGTTTAGAAGCTTAACGCGGTCAAAGGCGCTGGCGATTATGCCGGCTTCCGCCAAGACCTGCGCGTCAACAACTTTAGCTTTTAGAGCGTCTAACTGGCCAGTGTACACATTGTGTGCTTTAGCGCGGTGGCTGGTAAAGCCAGGCAGTTTTGGCAGGGCCTGCATAAGTGGGTTCTGGCCACCCGCAAAGCCGGGCTTAGCCTTGGCGCCGGTACGGGCGCCCTGACCCTTGGTGCCACGACCGGCGGTTTTACCCTGGCCGGCGCTAATGCCGCGTCCAACGCGCTTGGTTTTGCGGTTCTTGGATAGTTCTAGTTCGTGATATTTCATTACTTAGCCTCCTTCTTAGCGGCAGGCTTCTTGGCGGTAACCCAGTTCTTAGCCGGAACCATTTGCTGCAGTGCGGCAATGGTGGCGTAAGCAGTGTTGGTCTTGTTAGTAGAACCGATTGACTTACTCATAGCGTTAGACACACCAGCTACTTCTAGCACGGTGCGCACGGCGCCGCCGGCAATCAGGCCGGTACCAGCGCTGGCTGGCATGATGAGGATATTAGCGCCACCAACTTTAGCCTGCGCCTCGTGCGGCAAGGTACCCTTGTATAGTGGTACGGCAATCATGTTCTTTTTTGCAACTTCTGTAGCTTTGGTAACTGCGGCGGTTACATCGGCGCCCTTAGCGGAGCCAATGCCAACTTTGTTCTTGCGGTCACCCACTACTACTAGAGCGCGGAAGCGGAAGCGGCGGCCGCCTTTTACAACGCGGGCCACGCGGTCAATGTGCAGGGTGCGCTCATCAAATTGCTTTTCTTCTGGTGCCATTTCTGGCCGACGCGGACGGCGGTCAGTTTGCTGGCGACGGTGCTGCGGCGTAGCGGCGTTCTGGGCGCCGGCTTCTGCGGCAGCTGCTTTGAGTTGTTCTGCTTGGTCTGCCATATTAGAACTCCAATCCTTCTTTACGGGCTGCATCGGCTAGAGCCTTGACGCGGCCGTGGTATAGCTTAGGGCCGCGGTCAAAGACAACGGCTTTAACCTTAGCGGCCTTGGCTTTTTTAGCAATATCCGTGCCAACGGTGGCGGCTTTATCGGTCAAAGAACCCTTGGTCTTGGCGCCCACGGTGCTGGCGGCTGCCAGCGTCTTGCCGGTGGTGTCATCGATTATCTGGGCACTGACATGCGTTAAAGAAATGTGAACGCTGAGGCGTGGGCGCTCAGTGGTGCCCTTAGCAGTAGCGCGGACGCGCGCGGCGCGCTGACGGCTACTGGCGATTTTGGTAGTTACTTTGGCCATGACTATTTATCCTTTCCGCTCTTACCGCTCTTGCGCAAAATGCGCTCGTTTTCATACTTAATGCCCTTGCCCTTGTATGGCTCTGGCTTCTTAAGGGCGCGAATTTCTGCCGCAACTTGGCCTACTTGCTGCTTGTCTATACCGCTGACGGTAATAGTGTTTTGTTGCACTTCTGCCTGGATGCCTTGCGGCAATTTGTAGTTGACTTCGTGGCTAAAGCCCAAGTTCATCTTGAGCGTATCGCCAGCTAATGCAACGCGGAAACCAACGCCGTTAATCTCTAATTTCTTGGAGAAACCGGTGGTAACGCCTTGCACCATGTTGTTAATTAGGGCACGCAAAAGACCGTGCTTAGCACGATTCTTGGGCTCATCGTTATCACGCGTGACGGTTAAAACGCCGTCCTCTATTTTGACTTTTACGCCCTCAAGCTGAGGGGTCTCCAGGTTTCCCTTAGACCCAGACACCTTGATGGCGTCTGAATCGACAGTGATTGTCACACCGCTGGGGATCTGAATGGGTAGTTTTCCTATTCGACTCATATTATCCTTTCTTATTATTCAAAACTAGGTCGTCAATTTCTAATATCAATTGATCATCGAGAAGTATTAAGTGTACATCCGGGTCTTCATAAATGCAGCTCTGATGTGCGCATCGTAGTGTTTCCCGTCAGCATAGTAACGACAGTTGACAGTGTCAAAATTATTTGCCAAGAATGCTCGTGAGTCAGTCCTGTCATTAAATGCTGCGTTTTCTTTTATGAACTTCTCGAAACTCATATTAGTAGACTTTACAGATTAACTCTCCGCCAACATTGGCTTTCTTGGCGGCTTCGCCGGTCATCATGCCTTTGGAGGTAGAAACGATAACCACGCCGCGGCCGCGCTTAACCACAGGGATTTCAGCGGCGCTAGAGTAGTGGCGACGACCTGGCGTGCTCAGGCGCTTGATTTCTGTGATGCGGGCGGGCTGGTGCTCGGCGCAGATGCGGATAGTCAGGGTTTTGCCCGGGCCATCTTTAACTTTTTCTACGGCCACGCCGTCCACAAAATTGGACTCTTTGAGTAGCTTGGCAACAGCTTCTTTAACGTTGCTGTGTGGCAAGCTGACTTCGTTTTTGCGCACGTTGATGGCGTTGCGGATGCGAGTGAGCATGTCGGCAATTGGATCGGTAGATGTGGTGCTCATATTACCAGCTCGCTTTCGTTACACCAGGGATTTCTCCCTTGCTTGCGTGCTCGCGGAAACTGATACGGCTCAGGCCAAACTGACGCATGTAGCCATGTGGCCGACCGGTTTCGTTGCAGCGGTTTTTCTTGCGAGTGGGGCTAGAGTTGCGTGGCAGTTTAGCCAGACCCTCTAGGTCGCCCAGTTCTTTTAGTTCGCGGCGCTTGGCGGCGTACTTTTCAATCATGTTTGCCCGTTTCTTGTCGCGGGCCTGGTTAGATTTCCTAGCCATTATTTGGCCTCCTTCTCAAACGGCATGCCGAATTTTTCTAATAGTGCGCGGCTGTGCGCTGGTTCGTGGGATTTAATCACAAACACAACTTGCAGGCCGTGCGCGGTGGTGGTTTCTTCAAAGGTCAGCTCTGGGAAAACGGACTGGTCCGTTAGGCCAAGGCTGTAGTTACCCTGCTTGTCAAAAGCTTTAGGGTTTACGCCGTGGAAGTCACGCAGGCGTGGCAGCACTAGTGTAATCAGACGGTCCATGAATTCGTACATCATTTCGCCGCGCAGGGTAACTTTAAGTCCAATCTTGTTACCTTCGCGCAGCTTAAAGCCGGCGATGCTGTTCTTGGCCACGGTCTCAATCGGCTGCTGGCCGGTGATCTTGCGCAGCGTGTTGGTAGCTACTTCCATGGCTTTTTTGTCGTCTTTAGCGCGGCCAAGGCCAACGTTAACCACAATTTTCTCAAGCTTAGGAACTTGGTGCGCGTTATTGAGCTTCAGTTCTTTCAAAAGCTCAGGCGCAGATTTTTCAACATATTGGGTGTGGAGTCGAGCGTGCATTACTTGATCTCCTTTCCGGTGGACTTAAAGACGCGAGTCTTGTTGCCATCTTTATCTACCTGCATACCAATGCGGCTTGGCTTCTTGGAAGTAGGCTCTACAATAGCAACCTTGCTTACCCAGATTGGCTTGGTCAGTTCAATAATGCCGCCCTGTGGGTACTGCTTGTTTGGCTTCTGGTGCTTCTTAACAATGTTAATGCCATCTACCGTCACCTTGTTTTCAAAGGGGTGCGTAGCGGTAATCTTGCCCGTTTTGCCTTTGTATTTGCCGGCTAGAACAACGACATTGTCGCCCTTCTTGAGCTTAATCTTGTACTTCTTTACTTCTTGAACTTTCATTATAGTACCTCCGGCGCCAGGCTGATGATCTTAGAGTAGCCCATGTCACGCAGTTCGCGTGGGACCGGACCAAAGATACGGGTGGCGCGTGGCTGCTTGTCATCGCCGATGATTACAGCGGCGTTGTCGTCAAACTTAATGGTGCTGCCGTCTTTGCGGCGAATCTGATCCTGAGTACGCACCACAACGGCGCGGACCACGGATTTCTTCTTTACGGTGCCGCCAGGCTGAGCCTGCTTGACAGTGGCGGTAATGATATCGCCCACGCGAGCGTAGCGGCGGCGAGTGCCACCCAGTACGCGGATGCAGAGGATTTCCTTAGCGCCGCTGTTGTCAGTTACGACTAGGCGGGATTCTTGTTGAATCATTACTTTTCTTCCTCCTCAGCCTCTTCCACCTTGGTAGCGGCTAGGCTGCCAGCGCGCAGCTTTGGCTTCTCTATAATGCGGTCCAGCGTGTGGCGCTTGCGGGCGCTCAAGGGCCGACATTCAGATATAGAAACTTTGTCACCAACTTCTGCCTCGTTCTTTTCATCGTGGGCCATAAACTTGGTGCTCACAGTGTACTGCTTGCGGTACAGCGGGTGGGTTTTGCGGGTGTTTACCGTCACGACAATGGTCTTATCGCCCTTGGTCGAGCTGACGGTGCCTTGCATGGTCTTAGCCATTATCGTGCCTCCTTTGTTAATTGCTCACCCAAAACGGTCAACAGGCGGGCTAGCTGCTTGCGGCGAGCACGGACTAGGCGAACATTGCTGTTCTCTCCCAGGTGGGTGCGGCGCTTTAGGTCAGCGATTTCCTCACGCAGTTTAGTAGTTTCTAGGGTAAGATCCTTGGTAGATAGTTTGCGGATTTCAGCGACTTTCATGATTTTACGCCTCCTCCTTGCTCAAAAATTTAGTCTTAACGGGCAGCTTGTGAGCGGCCAGGCGCATAGCTTCACGGGCGATTTCTTCTGACACGCCCTGCATTTCAAACAGAATAGTGCCGGGGCGTACCTTGGCCACAAAGAACTCAGGCGAGCCCTTACCGGAACCCATCTTAACGTCCTGTGGCTTGCGCGTAACAGGGGTGTGTGGGAAGATGCGGATCCAGATTTTACCGCCACGCTTAATGTAGCGGGTCATAGCCTGACGAGCGGACTCAATCTGGCGGCTGGTAATGCGTTCGTGGCCTTGGGCCTGCAGTGCAAATTCGCCGTAGGCAATGTAGTTACCAGCAGTAGCTACGCCGCGAATCTTGCCCTTGCGGACCTTGCGGAACTTAGTTCGTTTAGGGAGCAACATACTAATTTTCCCCCTTGTAGATCCAAACCTTTACACCGATGATGCCGGCAGCAGTTTGCGCTGGCACCAAGGCGTAGTCAATGTCAGCGCGCAGGGTGTGCAGCGGTACAGAACCAGCGGTTTCTTTCTCGCGGCGAGACATTTCTGCGCCGTTTAACCGGCCCGCTACTTCAATACGAATGCCCTTGGCACCGGCGCGCATAGTGGCAGCAGACGCTGACTTAATAGCGCGGCGGAAGCTCATGCGGCGCTCCAACTGGTGGGCGATGTTTTCTGCGACTAGTTTGGCGTGCAAATCAGTCTTTTTGACTTCTTCGATGTTGACGCGGATTGGCGACTTGTAGATAGCGGCAATCTGGTCCTTAAGCTCTGTAACGCCGGCGCCGCCACGGCCAATCACCACACCAGCTTTAGCGGTGTAAATGGTAACCGTCACTAGGTTGGCGGTGCGCTGGATGTCCACGCGGTTAATCGCAGCGCGGCTACCCAATTTGGTAGTAATCAGCTTGCGAACCTTTAGGTCGTCCTTCAGGTAGTCGGCAAACTCGCGCTTCCCAACAAACCATTTGCTGCGCCAGTCCTTATTAACCTGAAGGCGCATGCTAATGGGGTTTACTTTCTGACCCATATTATTTGCTCTCCTTCTTTTCTGCAGGCTTTTTAACTGGGCGCTGCTCGCCGTTTACAACAACTCTAATGTGGCTGGTCCGACGTTGAAACGGCAGCGCGCGGCCATGTGCGGCCGGGCGGTAGCGCTTAAGGCGCGTGCCGTGACTAACAGAAATTTCTTCTATAACTAGGCTGGCTGGCTTAAAGCCGTGGTTGTGATCCGCGTTGGCGCGGGCGCTCTTAATGACCTTAGTCACCGGCAGCGCAGCGCGGCGTGGAGTGTGCTCTAGGATAACCAGGGCATCTTCCACGGTGCGGCCACGTACCAAAGCGGCGACTTCGCCAACCTTGCGCGGGCTCATGCGCACGCCTTTAGCAATTGCGATTACGCTCATTTCTTCTTACCTCCGTGGCTGCGGAATTTGCGGGTTGGGCTGAACTCGCCCAGCTTGTGGCCAACCATGTTTTCCGTGACAAAGACGGGCACGTGCACTTTACCGTTGTGTACGGCAATGGTGCGGCCAACCATGTCTGGGCTAATGGTGCTGGCGCGGGCCCAGGTTTTAATGATGGTCCGATCATCGCCCCCAAGCGCCGCCACTTTCTTGGCGAGCTTGAAGTCTATAAACGGGCCTTTCTTTAATGAACGACTCATACGGTAGCTCCTTGATTAGCGTAAATTTCCCAAGCGTCTTTTGCTCCATCTTCAAAAGCATAGGCCGGTGTGGTCGAATCGTCGCCACCCAATGGGCCTCGACCAAAACGATCGTGGAGAGCAGAATATGCGTGGGAGCAGACATTACCACAAACGCCATCTGTACACGCAAACAAGCCGACTTTTTCCATAGCATTCCAATAGTGTAAGTCAGGGGTTACAGCCATAACTCCAACCATCTCGTCAATACCTGCCACGTAGGCGAGGTCAGCAGCTGAAATCTCTGGGGAATAATTTGGCAAACCCATATTATTTCCTCTTAGCCGCATGCCGTGTGCGGACGATCATATTATTAGTAGACTTGCGGCGGCGGGTCTTGTAGCCCAGAGTCTTCTGGCCCCAAGGGGTGCGCGGCGCCTTAGCCATGCGGTGCCTACCACCATCACCACCACCGTGAGGGTGGTCCGTGGCGTTCATGACCACACCGCGGACAGTTGGGCGGATACCCTTGTGGCGGCTGCGGCCGGCTTTGCCGATTTTGACGTTCTGGTGCTGCTCGTTGCCAAGCACGCCGATGCTGGCGGTGCACTCAACATTAATCAAACGTACTTCGCCGCTGGGCAGGCGCACCTGGGCGTAGTTTTCTTCTTTAGCCATCAGCTGAGCGCCGTTGCCAGCAGAACGCACTAACTGTGCGCCGCGGCCGGGCTTAAGCTCAATGGCGTGGATGGTTGAACCAACTGGAATGTCTTTGATTGCCAGGCGGTTACCGGTTTCTATGGCAGATTCAGCGCCAGAAGTAATCTTCTGGCCCTGCTTCATACCGCTGGCGGCTAGGATGTAGTGTAGCTTGCCGTCTTGGTCCTTAATGCGGGCAATACGGGCGGAACGGTTAGGGTCGTATTCAATGTGCTCAATGGTAGCTTCAGTACCAGGGGCTAGGCCAAAGTTGACCAAGCGGTAAAACTGCTTGGCACCACCGCCTTGGTGGCGAGTAGTGATGCGGCCCTGGTTGTTGCGTCCATTACCGCGTCGCTTAATTACCAACAGCGAGCGGACTGGCTTCTTGGTGGTTATGCCGTCAAAATCTTGGCTGGTCATGCCGCG
>ENA-UOYA01003211-UOYA01003211.1-activated-sludge-metagenome-genome-assembly--contig:-NODE-3211-length-14814-cov-12.775595_pt1 | contig 14814 bp, 12 predicted proteins | sample MGYA00238163_ERZ764804 | MGnify/ENA primary metagenome ERZ764804 (study PRJEB28919, sample SAMN05720223) | activated sludge metagenome | isolation source: Anaerobic digester | place: Hong Kong...
ATGAGCTTTATCTGCAGCCTTTCCAGCCACCTGTGGTTGGAGGTCTTGTCATAGACGATAATATCGAGGAAAACGCCGTCGCGAAATACGAAATTGCCGGAGTAAGCGGTGGAGAAATAGGTGTTGTTAAGACGTATCTTGTCGATGTAATAATGGCAGGCGTCGTCGGTCCACGGGGAGGAGTAGATAAACTTTTCAGACAGGGCGCCGGGGCAGACCCGCCTGAACTTTTCGAAATCCTCGCGCAGCATACCGATATCAAGGTCGTCGTCCCACGGGATGCTGCGGTTATTTCTAACGGCTCCCAAGAGGGTGCCGCCCGCGAGGAAATACTGGATGCCGTTTTCGCGGCATATCCTGTCCACCTCCTTGAGGAGCTCTACCTCGATTTCCTTAATGCGGCGCAGCTTGCCGTTGTAAACGGAGAGCTTGTGGGAAATGTCGTAGGGTATGCCGGCTTCGCTGCACACGGTCCTGTAAAGCGCTTCCCGCAGCTTGACGGCGGGCTTCCAGCCTATACGTAAAAGCTTATAGTTGCAAAGCGCATGGCTGGCCGCGCCCCTTACGGGCCGGGCGGACGCGTTTAAGGCGAGCCTGTCCATGAAAAGCTGGTGGACGATGCTTTTTATCTCGGCCGGCGTCGTGGTGTAAGCCGCCGCATTGTAGACATGGCCGGGACTTCCGCGCATAAGCGCTGTGAATACGGCCGTCACCGCGTCTCTTATGTAGATGCACGAAAACATCTTTTCATAGTCGGAGGTTTCTATCGTGACGCCGCCCCCGGCGAATATCTCGTCGACTGCGCCTGCCAGGTCGAAATGCGCCATACGTAAGGCGCTCGGGCCGAATACATTCTGAAAGCGCAGGAGGCTGACCGACTCAAACCCGGCGGCCACAACGTCGCGGCAGCGCTTTTCGACGCCGAGGTAAAAAAGCTGCTCGGGGGTTTTTTGTTCGGTGAGGCTTTCAAGAATAAAGCTGTATTCCCGCTCGGCCAGATGGTCGGCGTCTCCCGGAATGGCGTCTATATAAGGCATCAGCGCGGATACGACGCAGCTGTTGCGTCTGCCCGCCGCTGCCGCGTCAAGGCAGGCGCCGAGGGCGTGTTGCCAAACTTGCGGGCGGTCGGCCGACGCCCTGCAGTCAAAAAAGCATAAAAAAGCCGTGTCTTGCGGCGCCGCGCCAGAGAGGTCCTGCCAATCGACGAGAGAAACGCCGGAAAGGCCGCTGACGAGCCTTGTCCTTTCCTCCGTATCCTCGCCCGTCGCGCTCATGTAATAGAGCTTGTCGACGCAGCCGTCTTTTTTCAGAGCCGACAGAGCCGACAACGCGTATTCGGCTATGGGGTTGCCGTCCGCTACAACGCAGTAGCTGCGGGGCAAAGCCGTTGCGTTTTGCCGCGTCTTTTTTTGCATAAGTGCTTTAAGGGAGTTTTTCAGGGTGTTGATTTCATCAAAAACAATTTCGTTCATTTACAATTTCCACTCAATTATTTCAATTTTTAGTGCAACACGTCAAAAAGGGACATTATCTTTTGTGACTTTTTTCAAACATTGTATATAGTAGCATAACTACTAAATAAAATCAACCGTAATTTTTTGAACACCGCTTAAATCTAACCGGCGCAAAAGGCTTTGCTTTCGCCTGATGCCGGCGTTTTTTTCACATGAAGGCTTTTCTATTTGACTTTGACATGGCGCGGTATTATAATAATATAGAGCAAGCCGGACAGTCGCGGAAAGCCGTTTTACAGCGCGCTTTTTGAGGAAAGTCCGAGCACCACAGGGCAGGATAGCGGATAACGTCCGCCGGGGGCGACCCTAGGGAAAGTGCAACAGAAAATAACCGCTCCCCGTTGGGGAGTAAGGATGAAAAGGCGGGGTAAGAGCCCACCAGCGCGCGGGAGACCGCGCGGCTGTGTAAACCCTATCCGGTGCAACACCATATCGGAGCGCATATGCCGGCCCGGCATGCTCCGGGAGTGGCTTGAGGCGCGCGGCGACGCGCGTCCCAGATAGATGACTGTCCAAGACAGAACTCGGCTTACAGGCTTGCTCACATCATTATACATTACCGGCGGCGCAGCCGTTAAGCTGGGCGGGTCAAGCTCCCGCTCAAAGCTAAAAAAGCTCGTGCGGCGCATACGAAAAAGCAGGCCGCTTTTGCAGCCGTCCGTTTAACCGCAGGCTGCGGCTCAGCCGCCTTTATTCGCTCGGGCAGACATTATTTATACCGAAGGGAAGCACATCGTCATGAATTACGCAAAAGGGCGGCTATCCGGAAAAATTATCGCCATCCTGCTGCTCGCGGCGCTTTTAGTAGCTGCGTTCGCGACTACCGCCATCGCCCTGAAAAGCCGGTCGGAGGCGCTTAACCGTCTGAATGCGCTGGAAAAGGACTTGGCCGAGCTGGAAAAAAAGCATGACAAGCTCCTCGGCGAAAAGGAGAAGCTTGAGAGCGACACGGCGTCTCTCGCACAGGAAAAGGATATTCTTGAGGAGGAAAACCGGAGGCTGTCGGAGGAGCTTGCCGAGGCATTGGACAAAATCAACGACCTGAGCGGCAGGCTTGCCGATAAGCCCATGGTTTATTTCACCTTTGACGACGGGCCTTCTTCCGCCACGCCGATAGTACTCGACATACTAAAGGAATTTAACATAAAGGCGACATTTTTTGTTATAGGGCCGGAAAGCAGCTTTAAGAAGGCCATGCTGGAAAGGATGCACGACGAGGGACACCTCATCGGCGTGCACTCGTATACTCACGCGTACAAAACCATATACTCTTCCAAGGACGCCTTTTTCAAGGACTTTAATAATGTTGAAAAAATGATAAAGGACACCACCGGCGTCAAGCCCACGGTATTTCGTTTCCCCGGCGGCTCCAACACGGGGTACATCAAGCAGTCGGTCTTCAACAGCATAGTCCCCGAGCTGACAAAACGCGGCTATGAATATATAGACTGGAACGTGGAGTCTGGAGACACCGGAACTGTATACCCCAAAAGCGATGAGGTTTCAAAAAGAATACTCAGCCAGTGCGAATACCGTATTAAGCATTACAAAAACAAGTCCTGCGTGGTGCTGATGCATGACGCCGCCGCCAAAAAGAACTATATCGGCCCGACGCTGCGGGAGATAATACCCAAGCTGAAAAATATGGGCTACAGCTTCGAGGCCCTCAACGAATACGCGCCCGTCATCAAGTTCCGCAAGTACACGCTCATATGAGCGTTGCGGCCCAAACCATTTTTTCGGCGGCTGCCGGTTGTCTATAAGCCCGCGTTATACGCGAATGAAAGGACGTGAGACGCGACTTGCTGCCGGATTATTTTTACTCGGTCAATATATTTTCCGTAGCTTTTAGGCTGGCTTTCGCCCTCGTTTTGAGCGGCGCCATAGGTATAAACCGTCTGGAAATCAACCGTCCGGCCGGTCTTCGTACCCACGTGCTGGTCTGCTTAGGCACGACTCTTGCCATGATAACGGCTCAGAAGCTGGCCGAGAGCTATTCGGGAATCTCCGACCCTGCCCGCATGGGCGCCCAGATTTTAAGCGGCATCGGTTTTTTGGGCGCGGGCACAATCCTTATTACGGGGCGGCAGGTCAAGGGCCTGACGACGGCGGCGGGGCTTTGGGCCACGGCCGCTATGGGCATGGCTTTAGGCATAGGATTTTATTCGGCGGCTTTAATAGGCTCCGGATTTATCTTTTTCACGCTTGTGGTGCTGAGAAAGCTCAGCAAGTTTTACAAGGGCCGCGCGCATGTCATGCAGCTTGAGGTGGAGTTCGCAAACGAAAACGGCATCAAGGATTTCTTCGCTCATTTAAAAAGCCGCGGCGTACATGTCATGGAGGCCGAATGGAGCGATAACGACCGTTTTTTCAAGGGCGGACGGAGCCTGACGGTGGTACTCAGCCTTCCTGGGCATATCAGGCACCGGGAGCTTCTGGAGGAGCTTGGGGAAAACGAATCGGTGCTGTATTTGTTTGAGGTAAGCTAATAAAACCTTTATCCGCCGTATTCGCCCGGTTTATTCGCGTCATTTTAAGCCTATAAGGTCTTTTACGACCTCGCCCGCCATGATAAGCCCGGCGGCGGCGGGGACGAAGGCGTTGCTGCCGGGTATTTGCCGGCGCGCGCCCTTTGCCGTGCCCGAGCCGGCGCAGTCCTCGGCGGCCGGCGCGGCTTTATCCGGCGCAAGCGGCGTTTCCTTTGAATAAACCACCTTAAGGCTTGCGATATTCCTTTTTCTCAGCTCGGCGCGCATGACCTTGGCGAGGGGGCAGACGCAGGTTTCGTAGATATCCGCCACCTCTAACGCCCAGGCGTTTATCTTGTTTCCCGCGCCCATGCAGCTTATGACGGGCACATTGGCCTTTTTGCTTCGCACGATAAGCTCGAGCTTGCACGTGACGGTGTCTATGGCGTCGACGACGTAATCATACACCGACAAATCCACCTGTCCCGAGGTTTCGGGCGAGTAGAAAAGCCTTGAGACGATTACCTGCGCGTCGGGGTTGATATCCAGTATGCGCTCCCTGGCGACCTCCACCTTGTACCGGCCTACGGTCTTATGGGTAGCGAGGATCTGCCGGTTGATGTTGGACAGGCATATCGTGTCGTGGTCAAAAAGGCCCAGCGTGCCTATGCCGCTTCTTGCGAGGGCTTCCGCCGCGTATCCGCCCACGCCGCCCAGGCCGAACACCGCCACGCGCGAGGCGCGCAGCCGGTTTACGCCCTTTTCGCCGAATAAGAGCGCTGTCCTTGAAAACTGCGTCAGCATTTGATATCCGACCTTTTAAAAGCTTTGTAAATCTATTTTACAGCTTTTTATAATGCGTTGCAATAGCGAGAACTCCCCAAACCGGTTTTAATGCGAACCGGAAATGCAAAACGTAGCCGCCGGCCGGCTACGTTTTTGCATTATCAAAGCATCAAGCAAACCGCACAAATAATTAGAAGAGACGTATTTGGCAGGCGTTACATATCATATTTTTTAGGGTCCAGATTTTCACATTGCAAAAGCATATTTCCGGTAAACTCTTCTTCGTCCTCCGGGAGGGCTTCGATCTGCTCCGACAAACTATCAAGCCACGCCTTTTCTCTGTCCGTAAGGGCCAGCCTGCCGGTGTTTATTCCGTTTCGCATTGCGCCCAACGCCAAAGAAGCCGCTTTTTTTGTCCTTTGGTAATACCCTTCGGTCTTGACAAGCTCTTTTGAAATTTCAAGGACGATGTCGGGGCGCAGCACATAAGCTTGGGGGTCAAGGCGTGAATCGGAATCCGCGCAAATATCGCGCAGAAGAAGCGCGGCCTGTTTGCCTTTTAGGATACCCTCATTCATCATCCGGCAGTCGTAGACAAGCTGTTCAAAGGATACGACCGGGGCCGCGCCGCCGAGGAGCTTTATGTTCTGAATCGATTCGTTGCTCCATAGATCCGCCAAGCATATCGCGATATTCCCCACAGGAGACAGATGCGCACAGGCTGCGCACCTTCCCTCGGTCGATATCGGCGTACCTGTTATCGCCTTGATGTAAACCCCCTCGTACCCGCAGTCCTTATGGGGCCCTTTTGCGCCGCATTCGAATGCGACAAGGCTTCTGACAGCGGTCATGACCCTGACGGTCGCAGCGAAGACTTTTGGTATATAATTCTTATCCGCCAGCACCATAGCCGTATTACCGAAACCGCAGGCCGTATCTCCGCTGGCAACTGCGCCTGTCTTATCGGCTATAGATACGATTTCAGACCAAAGCTTGTTCATATCCCTGCATCCGAGAACCGATAGGGCAAATATCGACTTGGCAATATCACAGCTTACAACCGCGTCGTCGTGGACCTCCTTGCCCCCGACAGATTCAATGGCAAGGAAATCAGCTCCCGTTTTGGCGCAGCCTTCAAAGGCCGACCGCATATTATCCCAATGCCTGCCGCGCCACATATGCTCAAGCTCCGGCCCTTCGCGGATATCGTTGGGTGTGATTCTCACGGCCCCCTTGATGCCGTACTTTATTTCGTTGTCCTTTATTATATCGACGACCACCTTGCAGACATCGACAGCCCATGGCGGATTGAAGGTCATCGGCGGAAGCGTCTCGATTTCCGCCACAAAGCCGGGCACCTCAAGCGCTCTCGCCCTTTCGCATATACCTTCGGCAATTTCGCGGTAATTGCGGATAACCTCTGGCATGGTTGCTTTTTCAATAGACATCGGGGGCAGGGTAAAGTTTATTTCCGGATAAAGCACTCCGCCCCCGATTAACATGCCGTTTTTCAGAGCGACAGGGTGTTTTGCGTGAGCGTAAATGAAATCGTCGCAGCTATCATATGCTGTTTCGGTAAAATTACGTTTGTTCATTATTATGCCGCCTTTCATTATAAATATAATATCATACCATGATGATAGGATATCATATCTACGGCGGCACGTATATTAAAATCTAAAGATATTTTGTAATATTATGCCAGCTTCGCCCCGCTTTACAAATAATATTTTTTTACTTTTTTATAATAAACGCTCTTTGGCCCTTATTTGCATATAAGGCTTTCTTCCGCTATGGCGGTTTTAACCAAATCCTCAAGCGTATAAGAATCGACGTATTTGTTCACAACCTCGTACAACCCCTCCCAAAAACCAATTGTCGGGCAGACATTTTTTTTCGGGCAGAGATTGTGCTCGTTGTCAAGGCAGGCGACGGGTGCCAGATTTCCCTCAACGGGGCGCAGTATTTCGCCTGCCGTATATTGGGATGGCGTTTTAGCCAGTATATAACCGCCTTGATTTCCTCTTACGCCCCTGATAAGGCCTTCCCTTACGAGAGGGGTCACAATCTGCTCAAGGTACTTGACCGATATTCCCTGCCTGTTTGATATATCCTTCAGCGAAACGCATTCTCCGCCGCCGTTTTGCGCCAAATCAATCATAAACCTAAGGGCGTAACGTCCTTTTGTGGATATTTTCATACCAAACACCTCTTGTTTTTAGATTATACAATATGACAACTGGGAATTCAACAATAAATACAGCCGCAAACGCCAGCTTTAAAGGCGGCCTGTCGGAAAAAGAGGGGTGCGCCCCGCGCTTTTTCCGCCTAATCGCACGTTGCATGCTGTGGCGTTTACCTATCGATATATTATTTTTTAATTTTCGCATTGACAAATAACGAAAATAATGTTTAAATAAAAGTGTAACCAGTCGAAAGTCCTATTTCAACATGACCTTCTATGAGCGCATAAGCACCTATGAGGCGGAAAAGCGCCGCATAGCGTCGGCGGTCGCCTCCCTTGTCCGTAACAACGACACCCTTATGATAAACTCCGGCACCACAACGTTTTTTATCGCCCAGGCGCTCAGAACCCTCAAGACGCTGACGGTGGTCACCAATTCAATTGCCGTGGCGCAGGAGCTGTCCTGCCTGCCAAACTTCAACGTGATACTTTTGGGCGGCAATTACAATCCGCAGTACCAGTTCACCTACGGCGACGACGCCATAGCGCAGCTTAAAAAATACAGGACAGACAAGCTCATACTGTCGGCCGACGGCATCAGCGTGGAGGCCGGCATAACCACACACCACCACCAGGAAACCGAAATCAGCAAGACCATGATGGAGCGCACCAAAAACACAATAGTGGCCGCCGATTTTTCCAAGATAGGCAGGGAGAACTTCTCCTATATCGCGCCCATAGACGCGGCGGATATCCTCGTCACCAACGAAAATTGCAACCGCCAGGAGCTTTCCGATATAAAGGAGCGCGGCCTTGAAGTGATAACCGTTTAGATCGGCATATACTCGAAAAAGCCAAAAGGCGGGGGACTTTCTCCCGCCTTTTATATATACCCCGCAGCCGCACCTTGCCGTTTTGCATTATTTTCACGGCCCGCGATAGAATAATCGGCCGGCCCGCGGCATATCCCTTGAATGGGTCCCGCTGTGCGCGGGAACGGGGCGGCGCAAGCGCAGGAGAGCCTTCGCCCTAAGCCGGGGGGGATGAGATGAGAATTGTCGGGACCGACACAAAAAGGCTCGCTCGCGTATTTGGCTTTTTCCTTGCGGCGGCCCTGGTGTATCTTTTGCTTTGGGGCTTCGACTTTCCCGCCGTCCTTCCCGATATGCCGTCGACCATCGCCGATCCGCCGCCCGACCCGTCCTCCCTCAAAGCTCCGGAGCCGGTACCGCAGACCGTGACCGACGAGCGCGGACAGCTCGCCGCCGAGGGCGTACGGGGATACTGCGTATATGTTAACCTTGATAAAAAGCGCCTTTTTCTGTATCTTAACGGCGTGCAGGTGCGCAATTACCCGTGCGCCGGCGGGAAGGCCCAGACTCCGTCGCCCACCGGCACCTGGAGAATAACCGGCAAAAGCAGATGGGGCAAGGGCTTCGGCGGCGTATGGATGGGGCTGGACGTGCCCTGGGGCAAATATGGCATCCACGGCACAAAGGCGCCGTGGCTCGTCGGGCGCTCGCATGTGTCCAAAGGCTGCATACGCCTTGTCAGCGAGAACGCCCGGGAGCTGTATACCCTCGTGCCGGTGGGCACGGTTGTAATCATCGTCTATGACGGCGCGCCGTTTCGCGTCCTGAAAAACGGCGACGTGGGCTCCGATGTCCTGTCGGCCCAAAAGAACCTTACAAGGCTCGGCCATTACACCGGGCCGTTCGACGGGCGCTTCGGCTCCGGCCTTTTGCGCGCCGTGACGGAATTTCAAGAGGAAAACGGCCTGCCTGTTACGGGTATAATCGACAAGGCCACCTATAACGCCATAATGGAGCGCCTCAAGAGCGCTCCTGCGTAAATTTAAGCTTTCTAAGGAGGTACGCCACAAGCGCCGGCGCGCCGGCGTCAAGACCGCTAAGCTGCCCGTTAAGCGGCATGGACGGCCTCCAAAAAACGGGCCGCAGGAAAATCTCGCTCCTCTAAGGCCTTAGCTAAGTAAGGATGCTGCAGGCGTTCTGCTCCGCAAGCTCCATAAAGGTGTCCATGCGATGCTTTTTGAGAAAAGCCTTAAAACGCGGAAAATCCGGCCTTCGGCCGGTCATGTTATGACAATCGCTGCCAATAAGGTGGATAAGCCCTTCGGATATGAGCCTTTTTATAAAGCGTCTGCTTCGCCAGCGAACCAACGAAGTGTTTGCCTGGATAAGGCAGCCCAGGTCGGTCAGGGCGCGGACCGATTCCGGATGCTTTGCGAGGTAGCCGTATTTCTCCACATGCACCACTATGGGCGTGATGTTATAGCAGTAGACAAGATTTTCAAGCCTGTCAAGAACAGAGCCGAAATCCTTGATAAAATCCAGCTCCACAAGCATGTGTCTGGTGTTCTGCACGCACAAAAGCTCTATATTCTCCCTGTCGAACAATTCCTTCTGCAGCAGAACCTCTGCGCCCAAATGCACGGAAAACCCCATTTTTGAAAAATCTTCCGACAATGCGCTAAAGGCATCCTCTCTGCTTTTCAGAAACTCGTCCACACTGTGCCTTAAGCAGTAATAATGGGGCGTCAGAACAAGCCTCGACACGCCTTGGGACTTCAGCTCGCGCAGCATGGCGAGGGAAACCTCGGGGCTGTCGGGCCCGTCGTCTATTTTCGGGAGTATATGGGTATGAAAATCCGTCATAGGCCTGCCTTTTCCTCAGAGCGTGTCCGTACTGCTTTCGTGTCCGGACTATAGCTCGGTTTGCGAATTGCACAGACGTCCGGCTTCGGATTCAGATTAGCTACGTTTATTCTTCTTCGCTTTTGTCGTAGTAATCGTCATAGCGGTATTTTTTGTATCCGAGAATATCGTTTTCCCGCGCGTCGTTAAGCACAAAGCCCAAAAGCTTTGAATCGGCCAGTTTGAAGCTTTCGATGGTTTTTTTCAGCTCGTCGTGCGTGCTGTACCCCTGTCTTACCACGATAATAGTACCGGATACCAGCTTGGAGAGAATCAGCGCGTCGGAGACGACGTTGACGGGCGGCATGTCTATGATTATATAATCGTAGCTGTCGGCAAGGCTGGTCAGAAGGCTTGACATTTCGCCAGAGTCCAGAAGTTCCGCGGGGTTGGGCGGTACGGGGCCCGAGAATATGGCGCAAAGATTCTCGTGCGGGGTTTTCACGAGTATTTCTTCAAGCCGGTTGTATCCGCATAGATAATTTGTAAGCCCGGGCTCGCTCTTCATGTGGAAATACCTATGGATTCTGGGCTTTCTTAGGTCGCAGTCGATGATGAGGACCCTGCTGCCGGTCTGCGCGAGGGTGATGGCAAGATTTACGCAGGAGGTCGATTTGCCCTCACCCGGCAGGGAGCTTGTAAGTATTATCGTTTTGCATTTGGTGTGGGGAAGCGCGAAGGAGATGTTGAGCCGGAGTTTTTTATAGGCCTCCAAAACCTGAAACGGAGCATTGGAATCGATTACCGATATCAACCGGCTGCCGCCGGACTTCTTAAATCTAAACATATTAAACTCCTTTGCCTTTTGCTTCTATGGTCGGGATAGCGCCCAAAACAGGCAGGCCGTAGTTCTCGGTCAAATCGGTCTCGCCCTTTACGGTGGTATCGAGTATTTCTATTAAAAAGATAATGACGACGGAAATAGCCAGTCCCAGCAGAAAGCCCGTAGCGGTATAGCGCCTGACGTTGGGATAGGACGGGGACTGAGGCACTGTGGCGGCGTCGATTACCTGAACCGACCCGGAGTTTACCACCCGTTTCAGCTCGGCGGGAGCCATTCTCGCGATTTCCTCCGCGATTATTTTTGCGTGCTCGGGGTTTTTGTTAGTCACGGAAATCTGAAAGACTTCTGTGGATTTTATCCCGTTTATCTGAAGCATTTGCCTTATCTGCGAACCGGTATACCCCAGATTTATGTTTGACGCGACATCCGACAAAAAGGCCTTGTTCTTTAAAATAAAAGCGTAGGTGTTGACGATGCGCTCCGCGTACTGCAGATCCGTAAGGGTCTTCCCCGCGCCGCCGTTTTCTTCTTGCGAACTCTCCACATACAGGGAAGTGGTGGAAATATACAGCGGCTGGATTATGTATGAGGAGAAAATAAACGCTGAAATCAGGCCCACGACGGAAAGGCAGCCGATAATCCAGATGCGTTTGATTAGGATTTTTATAACCTTTTTCAAATCAATATCCTGCTTCATTTTTTCGCTCCCGATAAAATATTTAGCACAGTTTAATGTTTTATATATTATACAAGCATAAACCCGAAAAATCAATATAATAAACAAAAATTAGCATTTGGTTAACAATTGGCGGTTATACGCCGAAAAGCTTCTGCCGTCATGAAAGCTTTATAAGCTTGTGCATTTGCTTGCGGGCCGCCGTCATTCTGATGATTGTGTCGAACTTGCGGTCGGGCGAGGCGGGCTTTATAGGCTTGCCGATGCGAAGCACCATGACAGGCTTTTTTCTTATGAGCTTTCTAAGCCCGCGCGGCTTGCAAAACGAGATGCTCATGGGTATGAGCGGCACGCGCGCCTGCGCCGCGAGGTGGAAGGCGCCTCTTTTGAAATCCCTCAATTCGGTATCATAGGGTATGAGCTCGCCCTCCGGGAAAAAATGTATGACACGCCCTTTGATGAGCAAAAGCTCCATCTCCTCGAAGAAGTGCTTTAGTCCTTTGACGCTCTGCGGCACGGCGACGCCGCCTAAAAGACGGACGACCTGCCCCGGCCAAAGGGAGTTGATGTTTGAGGGCAGGGTGGGGAACACCAGCTTTCTGGGGAAGAACGCAAGCCCCACCAGGGTGCAGTCAAGGGTATGTACATGGTTGCACAGGGTCAGCGCGCCGCGCAGCCCGCGCAAGTTTTTGGCGCCTTTTATCTTCACGCCCAGCACGACGCGTGTCCAGAAAAACAAAATGGGGGCCGCTATCAACGTGTAAAAAAGCCTTGAAAACAGCCTGAAAATCCGGCCGTGACAATACTCGCTTTTCCCTTCGGTGTTTAGCGAGGCGTAAACGCGCTCAATCTTGCTTATGCTGTAGGCGATATCGTATTCCCGCCCGTATGATGCGTAGGTCTCTCCGGCGGCCCTGCGGCGGTCCTCATTTTCCAGCCAGTAATCTATGCGCTGGGCTAACGATGCGCCGCTCCCGGCCTTGAACAGGTTTTCGGGGCGCAACGCGAACTGCGCCGTAGCGCTTTTGCGGCTGTCCGATATTACCGGCACAAGCCCGCAGGAAAACGCCTCGATGCACGATATCCCCTCTATTTCGATGTCCGACGCATGCACATAAAGGTGGCAGCTTCTTATGAGGGAGATGAGGCTTTCCCTGTCGTAGTAGCCGAACACCGGCGGGCGCGCGAGCTTTTTGCCCATTCTGTGGAGCTTTCTTTCCCACGGGCCCTGCCCCGCGAAATAAAGCTGGATTCTGTCGGAAAAGCGGGAGAGCCATGCTGCCTTTATCAGCACATCCTGCCTTTTTTCGGGCGACAGCCTGCCCACCATGAGTATTCTGTAAACGCCGTCGTCGTTATCGCTTTCGGTCTTGCGGGGTGAAAAGTCGGGATGCACACCGTTGGAGATCACGTGCAGGTGCGCCTTGTAGCCGTGGGCGCGAAGCTGCGCGGCGATGAATTTGGACGGGCAGTGTATATGCGAAAACCTGCGGTAAAAGAACAGGTAAAGAAGATAGTAAATAAAATGGGCGGCCGGAGGAAACCATGAAAGCCCGATATTGTACGTGATATTTTCCGGCTGGACGTGAAAGCCCGCTATGCAGGGCACGCCTAACCGCCTGGCCGCCCGCTGCGCCGCGCTGCCTAAGGGCCACGGCTGGTAGATATGTACTGCGTCGGCGCCTTCAATGGCCTTTTCGAGGGTCGCCTTCACCGGACGCGCGAACAGCGTGTGCTGCTTATGGGCAAACCGGCTTGCGACCGGAACCTTAAGCTCCGGCACATAGAACATCTCAAGGCCGGTTTCGGGATGGGTGCCGCTTTTATCGGGATCCCCGCAGCAGACGATGCGCACCTTGTGGCCCCGCTTTGCCAGCTCCTCCGAAAAACGCATTGCGGAAATGGTGGTCCCGTTGTTGTTTGTGTTGAACGTGTCAACGACGAGCACGACGACCATGATGATTTACACCCCATTTACCGTAGATTTGACGGCGAACCCATCTTTTGGCGCCCGCACTGACAAGTTGTCCGCTTTAAAAGCTCGCCGCCCTTATAATCATATCGCGCCAAAGCGCAAATAATGACAGCGCCAGGAAGGCAAACAAGGCAATTTACGGTTCTAGGATGAGCCGAACCTCCACAAAGCATTATACAACAAATAATAAAAAAAGTCGACCCGAAAAATTCACCACGCGTATTTTTTCCGAAAAAAACATCGGGGCAAAAAACGGGCCGATATTGCCGATATATTGCGGAAAAGCTATTGACAGAGAGAGGAAAACGGTTATAATGAAGACGTAGCTACGATTAAAATAGAATATTGCAGCTTGTGCGGATGTGGCTTTCGCCATAGTGGGAAGTCCGGTGTGAATCCGGCGCAACCGCCATTACTGTATTTGACGAATGCGAGAGCATGAAGCCATTGGGGGAAAGGCCCCCAAGAAGGCGCTTTCGCTTGGCCTTTGCCATAAGTCATAAGTCAGGAGACCGGCCGCACAAAGCTCTGTCAGTCACTTTTGGGCAAGAGGAAGAGTGTCGACGTGTTATGCCGGACGCAGCAGACCCCTTAGGGGGTCGGCGCTGACCTCGGACTGTTGGCGCGCCTTCTCTTTGAGCGAGAAGGCGCGTTTTTGCATATACCCGCGCGGACCGGGGCCCGGCTGGCACATGGCATACAAAATGCGGTAAACGCAGGGGAAAGGGAGATTCTATGAACGCGAAAACAGCATTCAAAAGGGCGGCCGCCGTTTTGGCGCTGCTGGCGCTGTCGGCCCTCACGCCGGCGGCGGTATCGGCCAATGAACCGACGGTTGTAAACGTCTATCTGCGCATCGAGGGCATATCGGAAAACCTTTACTACGGTGAGGTTCAGGTGCCGTGCGAGGGCACGCTCTCCGTAAAAGACGCCCTCGCGTATGCAGACGCGCAGTCGGATAGCCTTGTTATCGAGGGCCTCGATTCGGGCTTTGTATCGGCGATTGGCGGCGACGTTTCGGGCACCTTCGGCGGCTGGGACGGCTGGCTTTTCACCGTCAACGGCGAGGAGGCCACCGTGGGCATCGCCGAATGCCTTCTGAGCGACGGCGACAGCGTGCTGCTCTACTACGGCGACCCGTACGGCGTGGGCATGCAGTTTCCGCAGGCGGATACGTCGCGCCTTGGCGACGGCATACTCAAATTCACGAGCAAAGACACGACGTTTGACGAAAACTGGGAGCCTGTAGTCACCGTAAATCCGGTCGCGGGCGCCACGGTGCGCTTTTACTCGGGCGAGGACTACTCCGAATACATCACCGACCAAAACGGCGAGGCCAGCATACCGGCATCCCTTCTCACCCCCGGCGAACACCGCGTGCAGGTGGAAAAATACGGCGACACGGCCGTATCCGGAAAATACCTGCCGCTTGTGCTGCGCCTCGCCCCTGACTTTACCGTCACTGTGGAGGACACGTCAAAGCCCGGCACGTCGGAGCCCGGAACGTCGGAGCCTCCTTCCAAAAACGGCATACCCGACACCGCCGATCGCATATGGCCGGCCGGCGCGGGGCTTTTGGCGGCGCTTTGCGCCCTGACCGCCGCGCTGGGCAAAAAGGCATACCCGCGCGTAAGTGGATGAAGTCAAAACGGCAAAAAGCTTCGGAAAAGGATTTGCTATGAACCGTAAACTTTGCAGGATAGCAGCCCTTG
>ENA-UOYA01003212-UOYA01003212.1-activated-sludge-metagenome-genome-assembly--contig:-NODE-3212-length-14814-cov-7.216817_pt1 | contig 14814 bp, 10 predicted proteins | sample MGYA00238163_ERZ764804 | MGnify/ENA primary metagenome ERZ764804 (study PRJEB28919, sample SAMN05720223) | activated sludge metagenome | isolation source: Anaerobic digester | place: Hong Kong...
ACAACGGATCAACGCCTTCGGGTGGATAGGTAGTCTTGAAACGGTATTTGAGAACAGGTCGTTCTCCAGATTGAACGACCAAATCCTTAGGTTGCTTTTTCAGGGTGATCGAAGAATTTGGCAAAGATGCGTAATCTTGCTTTTTTACCTTAAGAACAAATTCCCGAACGGTGTTTTTTCGGGAATAACCATCCATGATAAACCACAGTTTACAGGAATATCCGGTTTCTACTTGACAGGCAATCTCATTTTCTTTATTGCTTGTTATTTCGTACAATGCCAATGCATCTTTGTTCCGATTGAAGGCTGATTCGTCCAAGGAAATCGAAACAGGCATGTCTATACAATCATCTTCTGGTTGAATAGAAAATCGCAACATTTCCTGAGAAAAACCCGGAAATGTGATCATGAAAAAGGAGAATAATAAAATGGTGGGCTTCATTAGATTGAGTTATTGTTACAAAAACGATTCTAATTCATTGTTTTAGAATTATTAAAGAATGATTTAAAAGGCGAAATGCAAGAATTATATAAAAGACGAAATAATTTCAGAACTCAAATCGATCTTTATGAGCCCATAGTCCCAATGCCGGGTTGGAGATAAAGAAAATTTCTTCTCCATCGGGCAAGATGTTGTATCCCTCTTTGAGTTCACGAAAGTGATAACGGTTCATCACCTCATCGATATCTGCCCATTGGAAACCCACGCTTTCGATTTCTTCTTTTGTCAGGTTTTCGGGATTTTTGCCGGGACAGTAAGTGATGGTAAACCGTCCTTCCGACGATCCATGAATTAGATGAGCTGCGGCGCTTAAGTTGTTACGTAATTCTTCGTTTTCGGAAACGGCTTTCAGCGTAGCCGGCGTTCCATGATAGCCATATTTTCTGATAAGCCGGTCAATCTCCTTGTCCTCTCCAAATTCTTTTAAGGCGGGCGCCAAAACAATAAGTTCACCACCATCTGCAATAGCCATGCGGGTACGATAGATGGATTTATTTCCCAGCCACGTGCTTTTGAATTCGGTAGGGTCAAGCCAAACAAGGACTTTTTTCAGCGGTTCTTCGACCATTTCGAAATTCACTTCAAGAGATAACTTTGCCGCTTCATCGAATACATCCACATCGTCACCCACAAAAAGTCCGTAAGTCTGCTGTTCCCCTTGCTTATTTATGCCAACAACTGTCAGTACATAAACAATAGGCAACTGATTGGCAAAATTTTTTGAGGCATAGTTAAACAGTTTTCTTACCGGGGTATCTGCGCGCCCCATCATGCGTTCCATCCCATAAACGGCACCTATAAAATGACTTTTGTTGATTCCTTCAATACCACCTGTGCCTACAAAAATATTCTTGTTGAAATTGGCCATGCCGACCACTTCGTGTGGAACCACCTGGCCTATGGAAAGAATCAGGTCAAAATTACCTTCCACCAGCAATTTATTTACCTGTGCCGGCCAGGAAAAATCCACCTTCCCTTCGGAAACTTCTTTTACATATTCGGCAGGGACCTCTCCCAATGTTATTACATCATGACGCCAGTCGTGAACGCGAAATAAATTTCGCGGTGTTTTTCCGAACATGTGCGAAATTTGTTCATCCGTCATAGGAGTGTGTGTGCCTAATGCCGGAAGTATATCGGTAAGTGCGTTGCCGTAATATTCCCAAACTATTTCGGTAAGTTCGCCTGCCCGACTTGGCAAACGGGTATAATCGGGAGGAATGGCAAGAATTTTATGCTTTCTGCCTAATTTGTCTAATGCTGCAATGAGGCTTTTTTTCAGGTCCTCGTGTGAGAGGTTGTGTTGTGAAGAGCCGTTTTGATAATAGATCATTGTACCACTAAAATGAAAACTCATGACATGATGCAACGTCACGCCATGAGTGTCTTTAAAAATTATACTTGATAAGTTGAAGAAGCCGTTTCGCCTCCGTGCCCCGTCCAATTCGTATGGAAAAATTCGCCCCGGGGTCTGTCTATTCTTTCATATTGATGTGCACCAAAATAATCGCGTTGAGCTTGCAGCAAATTAGCCGGTAATCGTTCACAGCGAAATCCGTCGAAGTAGCATAATGCCGATGCGAGTGCCGGAATCGGAATACCGTTTTCAAGTGCTGCTGTACATACGCTGCGCCAGCTTTCTTGTGCCGATTGTACAGCATTTTTGAAGAAAGGATCAAGGAGTAGATTCTCAAGAGAAGGATTCTTGTCAAATGCTTTTTTAATATCGCCCAGAAATGCTGATCGGATGATGCACCCTCCCCGCCACATTAAGGCTATACCGCCATAATTTAAATTCCAGTTGTATTCTTTGGCGGCCTCTCTCATCAAATCATATCCTTGTGCATAGGAAATAATTTTAGCGGCATACAACGCTTCTTCCAAATCATTAATAAATTGTTGTTTATCGCCTTTGAAATGAGGTTTTGTTCCGGAAATTGTTTTTGATGCCTTCACGCGGAGATCTTTTTGGGCCGACAGGCAGCGGGAAAATACGGATTCGCCTATCAATGTTAACGGAATCCCAAGGTCAAGAGCAGTGTTTACTGTCCATTTTCCGGTACCTTTCTGACCTGCAGTATCCAAAATTTTTTCTACCAATGGGGTGCCGTCCGAATCTTTAAAAGCCAAAATATCAGCAGTAATTTCAATCAGGTAGGAATTGAGTTTTCCGGTATTCCATTTTTTAAACACTTCGTGTTGTTCATCAGAGGTCAAACCGAGTAACTCTTTCATCAGATGGTATGCCTCGTTAATGATTTGCATGTCGCCATATTCAATGCCATTATGTACCATTTTCACGAAATGTCCTGCACCATCTTCACCAACCCAGTCGCAGCATGGTGTACCATCATCGACTTTGGCTGCCACGGCCTGGAAAATATCTTTTACGTGAGGCCATGCCGCAGGAGAACCTCCGGGCATCATGGAAGGACCGCGCAATGCGCCTTCTTCACCTCCCGAGACGCCGGTACCGATATATAATAATCCTTTACTTTCAACATAGTTGGTACGGCGACGTGTGTCCATAAAGTAACTGTTGCCACCATCGATGATAATATCACCGGGTTCGAGTAGGGGAATTAGTTTTTCTATAAAATCATCTACCGGTTGTCCTGCTTTTACCATTAACATTACTTTGCGAGGTCGGCTCAATGAAGCCACCAGTTCTTCGAGTGAATGTGTCCCGATAATGTTTTTACCCTTGGCCCTGCCATTGATAAATTCGTCGACTTTTGAAACTGTTCGGTTAAAAACAGCTACCGTAAAGCCTTTACTTTCCATATTCAGAACCAAATTCTCACCCATGACGGCAAGACCAATCAGCCCGATATCTGCTAATTTTTTCATATTCTTGTTTTTTATACGTTTATCTTTTTACTCGTGCATTTCCTTCCCAAATGTCCCAGATCATTTCCTCGTCAATAGGTTGTGCATAATCGGTGAGGAATGTTGTTGCCAGTGCGCCGCTTGCCCAAGCAAATCGGATCCATTTTTCAGATGGCCATTCTCTCAAGATGCTGTATAGCAAGCCGCCCACAAAACCGTCGCCTCCTCCGATGCGGTCCAGGACATTGATTTTTCTGGGTTTGATGACATGCCAATTATCATTTTCATAAACAATAGCGCCCCAGAGATGTTCATTTGCACTGACTACTTCTCGCAACGTATTGGCAAAAACAGAAGCGTTGGGATAGGTTTTATGTGCATTTTTTATCATCTCCTTAAATGCATCCAATTGATCATCAATATCCTCTCCACCGGGTTTGGGGCCTTTGATATCAAGACAAAGTTGAAAATCTTCTTCGTTTCCAATGAGAATATCCGACAAGGAAGCAATTTCTTTGAATATAGCTGAAAGTTCGGTTTCGCGTCCTTTCCAGAATGAAGCCCGGTAATTGAGATCAAAAGAAATCAGCGTGCCGTGTTTTTTTGCAAAACGGGCGATCTCAAGACAAAAATTGCCTGTGTCGGGTGAAAGTGCAGCAATTAATCCCGAGAGATGAACAATTTGAACACCTTCCTGAGCGAAAATTCGTTCCAAATCGAAATCTTTCACATGTAGTGTTCTTCCTACTTCTCCTGCACGATCATTATGTACCCGCGGACCCCTTAATCCGAATCCGCTGTCGGCAATATTAAATTGATGGCGATAGCCCCATGGACCTCCCTGAGGAACTTCGGGACCTTCGAAATCCATATTTCTCCGACGAAGGTCGGCTTTAATAAATTTGGCAATGGGACTGTCTTTTACGAATGTGGTCAATACTTTTACCGGGAGTCCAAGGTATGACGAAATACTCGCAACATTTGTTTCGGCGCTGGTAGCCTGCATTTCGAAGTGTGTACTGCAATGAACGGGTTGGGCATTCACGGGTGTAATTCGCACGCCCATGCTCGTTGGCACAAGTAAAGAATATTTACAGCCTTTTTTTAATAATAACGACATATGCTTTGTTTTTTAGAGACTAAATGCATCGAAACCGCCATCAACTACGGCAACCGTACCGGTTACAAATTTGGAAGCATCACTTACCAAATAGTGTAATGTTCCATGTAAATCTTCGGGAACGCCGAATCGTCTGAATGGCGTGTGTTGTATAATGGCTTTTCCTCTGTCTGAATATGAACCATCAGGATTGGTCAAAAGCGTTCGGTTTTGTTCGGTAATAAAGAACCCGGGAGCAATTGCATTCACCCTGAAATTTTCTCCGAATTTTATTGCCAATTCACCTGCCATGTATTTGGTGAAATTGGTTACCGCTGCTTTTGCTGCCGCATATCCAACTACCCGGGTAAGAGGCCTTAGAGCAGCTTCCGATGAAATATTGATGATATTTCCCTGCTTATTGGCCACCATTATTTTGGCAAAAATGATGGTGGGTATTACTGTTCCCATCAGATTTAAATCCACAACTTTACGAAAATCGTCCATTTTCAGGTCAAAAATAGTACCATCGGGGCTGATGATCGCACCGGGCATGTTTCCGCCTGCCGCATTTATCAACACATCAATCCGGCCATATTTTGCCACAATATCTTCTGCATTTTGCCTAAGTATGGCCTCATTGGTGACATCTGTTTGAAGGAAAATGGCCTCTCCTCCTTTCGATTTTACTCGGTCGATCAGTTCGTCGCCTTTTTGCTTATTGCGAGCAAGAACAGCCATTTTTGCTCCGTGGGCTGCCAGATACTCTACCATCGATGCTCCTAAAACACCGGTTCCTCCTGTAATTGCTATAACTTTGTTTTGAATGTTGAATAGTTCGTACATACTATTAGTTTTTGTTGAATACTATTTATTTATTTTTTTCTTGATTTTCGGACTCGATTTTCTTAAATTCCATTTTTTAGCAGGATTAAGAATGATTTTTCGATGCATACGTTGTGTACGTACACAAAAGTATAAATATTTTCTATACTATTATTATAGAAAACGATAAATATTGTTAATTTTTGAACATTCGGTTGTTAATTTCAAGTCTTGTTTTTAAGAGACAGCGCCTAGTATTCATTATACGTTTTTTGTTCTCAAAAATTTCTCTAAACTTTTAAGGATTAAAAAAATACGGCTAAACTCATTATTTATTGTTAATAGCTTGGTTTCGTAATGATTGGAGAATGATTATTTTTCATTATATTTGTATGCTTATCTACTTGATAGAGGAGTTAAAATGCAAAGGATCAGGTATATTTTTATCATAATTCTGCTGACATTATTGCACGCTTGTGCCTCAGCCGTTAAAATTACGTCGGTTGTTGAAAAAAACGAGGATGGAAATTTTCTTGTAAAATGGGAAGTGAGCCCTGACCAGGAGGGAAAAATTAATATTTATTCTTCAACGTCGGATAGTTCGTTAGCCAATTTTGTACCGATAAAATCCAGTCGGATAGAAGATCAGTTTGCCTTGTTTAATCCTTCGGGTTTTGGCGTAAGGGAGTATTTTCTTTTAAAAACAGCCGGAACTACGTCGGGGATAGTGGCTAACCGTATTATCGATATGGATAATGTTAAAAATTTTCGGGATATCGGGGGATATTTTACGGTGAATGATGAACAAGTGCGTTGGGGAATGATTTACCGTTCGGGTGATTTAAGCAGTGCTAACCTTTTTGATATGGAAAGGATAAAGAAACTGGGAATAAAGACGGTTATCGATTTTCGGTCGAAAGAAAATGCTGCGATCCATCCTTATATACTTCCTGCCGGTGTGCGAAAAATAAGTCTGCCTATGTCTATGGGAGAAGATACGTTGAATCAGAAAATCGAAAACGGAAGTTTTACCAGGAGCGATGCCATTCGCTATGTCCAGGATATGTATGTTGGGATTGTCGAAAATTACAAAGATGAATTTTCGGAAATGTTCAATATTTTATGCGACAAAAATAGCTATCCGATATTGTTATCGGAAGCACTTGGAAAAGATAGGGTGGGATTGGCTTCCTATTTTATACTTTATGCATTAGGGGTTCCTCATTATATTATTGAGGAGGATTATATGCTTTCGAACGAGACTATCAATATAACGAAAGTGGTGGAAAACGCAGAAGGTTTTCCCGAATACATTCAAGAAGCTCTAACGGCTGTTTTAACGGTAGACAAGGCATATCTGAATTATGTCATCGATTATATTCAGCAAAAATACGGATCGGTTGATAATTACCTGGAAAAAGGACTTCGTGTCACAACCGGGAAAAAAAATTTATTAAGAAAATATCTTCTTTATAATCTTAATTTCAAATAACCTTTCTTTTATATAATAATCAGACATAAAATACGAACTTACTGAAAACCTCTCCATGCTTTTAATCTTAAATAGCTAAACGAGTAGCCAGTTGCATAATATATACTATTTTAGTAAAAACTTTATTGGGTGAGGGTTGTTATAAATGCAATTCCTTTTTCTATTCCGATAGAAAAAAGGGAAGCCATATAAACGGACAAAATTAAATATAGTTACTATGAAACAAAAGCTTCTGGTTAGAGATCTTACGTTAAGGGACGGCCAGCAATCTTCTTTTGCAACCCGAATGACGCAATCGCAAATAGACCGGGTTTTACCCTATTATAAAAACGCGGCATTTTATGCGATGGAAGTATGGGGTGGTGCAGTTCCTGATGCAGTAATGCGTTATTTGGGAGAAAATCCATGGGATAGATTGAAAAAAATCAGTGACGCTATAGGCGATTCGTCAAAATTGGCTGCACTTTCAAGAGGAAGAAATTTGTTTGGATATGCTCCTTATCCCGACGAAATAATCGATGGTTTTTTTAAGAATGCCGTGGAATGCGGTTTGGACATCATGCGAATTTTCGACGCACTGAATGATGTAGACAATATTAAATCGAGCGTAAAATCCATTAAAAAATACGGAGGTTTGGCCGATTGTGCGGTTTGTTATACGATCGATCCAAAATACGGGGATGAAGAGGATGAAGCGGAAAAAAAGAAAGGAATTTTCGGAATTTTCGCGAAGAAAAAAACAGAAGAAACCACACGGCATAAGGAAGTGTTCACCGATGACTATTTTGTAAATAAGGCAAAGGAGATGGAAGCTTTGGGTGCCGATATTATTACCATTAAAGACATGAGCGGACTGATTTCGCCTTCTCGTGTGGCATCTCTGGTGCCTTTATTCAAGCAGCAACTCCATGTCCCGGTTGATTTTCACACGCACTGTACACCCGGGTACGGATTGGCGTCTGTTCTTACGGCAATTATGAAAGGTGCAGACATTGTAGATACCGTCATCTGGTATTTTGCCGGAGGGCCGGCTGCACCTGCTATTGAACTGATCTATATTTTTTGCAAAAAATTGGGTATCGACATAGGGGTTAACATGGAAGCAGTGGCTAAAATCAACAACGAACTTTATGAAATACGGAAAGAGCTTGCTGCTTATGATACAGTAAAACAATTTCCTAAAGCATTTAATCCTTTATCCGATATGCTGCCTCCTGAAATCGATAGGGAATTCGACAACGCCATTGAAGCTGTGAACAAAAATGAGGAGAATGCGCTGCTCGATGCGTGTCATGCTATAGAAGCCTATTTTGGTTTTCCCAAACCGAACGAGCAAGTGAAGAATGCCGAAATACCGGGAGGTATGTATACCAATATGGTAGCCCAATTGAAAGAGCTCAACGAAATGGATATTTTGGATGATGCCCTGAAATTGATTCCTAGTGTACGGTTAGACGCCGGCTTACCACCGTTAGTAACGCCAACGAGTCAAATTATTGGTGTTCAAGCAGTAAATTCGGCTATTAATCTTAAGCATGGACGTCCAAAATACCAGAATCCTTCCAATCAGTTTATAGCTTTGGTAAAAGGCGAATATGGGAAAACACCTGTTCCGATCGATCCCAAATTCAGAAAGCAAATTACCGGCTCAACAGAAGAAGTTCCCTACGATACCGGCAAGTATAAACGCCAGGATAATCCTATTTTGCCCGAATTTGGAGGTGTTCGTTTGGCCAAAGACGAAAAAGAACAACTTTTGTTGGAGTTGTTCCCTACGGTAGCTGCATCATTCTTGCGAGAGCAACGCAAAAAAGAATATTTGGCTGCTCATCCGGAAATAGTCATAGAAAAAGAAGAAGCTTCGGAGGTGACTCCTCAATCTCAAAACGAAGAAAATTCGAAACGAGGAAATGTGATGACAAGTCCTATGCCCGGAAATATTGTAAAGATTTTGGTGAAAGAGGGTGATACCGTGAAAAGAGGGGACGGACTCGTGATATTGGAAGCGATGAAAATGGAGAATACCATTCCTTCGGAATTTTCAGGTAAAGTTGCGCGGGTATATGTAAAGAAAGGAGATAACGTGGGAGCGGGACAACCGTTGGTAGAAATCGTGTAAAAAAAATTCTCAATAGAAATAGGAAAGCCGGGGATGGATATCTCCGGTTTTTTGATGATCCTATGGAGTTTTTTGTCGTTCTGCTATGCATTAACATTCTTCCTCCTTGGATTTTATAATTTTTTTGTATTTTTGGGGTCGGTTACTTACAAAAAACAAAAAAATAATGATGCAAAACGATAAAAATACTATCGCTGAATTTGAAAGAATTTATCTTTCTTTTTATCCGCGATTGAAACGTTTTGCAAGAGAATATGTTATTCGTGAAGCCGATGCCGAAAATATTGTTCAAGATGTCTTTCTCGATCTGTGGGAGAGAAAGGTATTTGTTTCGAGTTCTGTCAATTTAGCGTCATATCTTTTCACAACCCTAAAAAACAAATGTATCGATTTCCTTCGCCATCGAATGGTTATGCAAAATGCAGCGAATAAGATGCAGGAAGAATATGAGTTGGCTTTGCAGATGAAATTTCAATCGTTGGAAGCGTTTGACGAACATATTTTTTCAACTACCGACATAGAAACGGTTATTGCTAATGCCATTCAATCGTTGCCGGAGAAATGCCGTCAGATTTTCGTTATGAATAAAATTGAAGGGAAAAAACAAAAAACAATTGCTGAAGAATTGGATATATCCATTCATACCGTTGAAAGTCAAATGGCCATAGCTTACCGCAAGTTGAAAGAAATATTAAAAGACTACCAACCTTTGTTCATTTTTCTCTTCATTTAAGTAATTTTTTTGATTTTCTTTGGCGGATTTTTGTTAGTCCTTCGTTATATTAATACAAGAATGACGGAATAATGGATGAACGCTTGCTGAAATATTTTCTCGGAGAACTCGAAGATTCGGAACGATTGCAATTATTGAAGCAGATCAATAGCGATGAATCGTTGAAGGGAGAATATATTCGGTTGCAAAATATTTTTGCTTTATCCCATCTTGCCAAGCATGAAGGGGATGAAGAAGCAGCTCGAGTGAGTTTTCGGCAGTTTGTCCGCCGCGTTGAGGGCAAACGAAGAAGGGAATTCATTAAATCGATCGGTAAAATTGCGGCTTTTGCTCTTGTGCTCATTACTTCTACCGTTTTTTTGACCTTATATTTTTCCAAAAACAACGTTCGCGAAATAGCAACCAATACGTTGTATGTCCCTGCAGGGCAAAGGGCACAGATAACGCTGCAAGACGGTACGACTGTGTGGCTCAATGCCCAATCCACGTTGACTTATCCTTCGCATTTTGCAGGTAAAGAACGCAAAGTCACCCTAACCGGAGAGGCTTTTTTTGATGTGGCAAAAAATCCCCGTAAACCGTTTATTGTAGAATCACAAGATATCCGATTAAAGGTGCTGGGAACACAATTCAATGTATATAATTATCCCAAAACGGGTTATTCTCGAATTGCTCTGGTTGAAGGCTCTGTAAAGATTTCATGGAATGACAACGAATCCGATCAGGTTATGTTGAAACCCAATCAAGAGGTAATCCTGCAAGGAGGAAAAGCTACGATATGTGAAATAACGAATCCGAATCATTTTCTTTGGAAAGACGGTATTTACTGTTTTGAAAATGAACGGCTGCTCGATATTATCGAACAATTGCAACTTTATTATGATGTGACTATTCGGGTGGAAGACCCCGAAATTTTCAACGTAAGATATACCGGGAAATTTCGTCAACGCGACGGCATCGATGAAATACTGCGCATTATCAGGAAAATACATCCTTTTACAATGGAGAAGGATACCGATAACAACATTATCACAATAACCAAATGAAATATTAACGCATTAAAAAATAACATGCCTATGAGAGAAGAACAGCCATAAAACAAGCAAGGCGACAAGTGCGGCCAACACTCATCGCCTCTAAAAAGCAAACACCTAAATCATTTTTAGTATTCACTTTAACGTAACAAAGATATGAAAATAAAATTTCTAATTACACCTTATTTAATAAAAAATGAGCCCTTTAGAGGCATACTTAGAATCATGAAAATTTGTTTTATTCTTTTATTTGTTTTCTCTTTTCAGTTGCTGGCATTGGATACAAAAGCCCAAGAGGCAGTTATCGAATTAAAAACAAAATCGATGACCGTTGGACAACTGATCAATGAAATTGAAAAGCAAACCGACTATTTGGTGGTTTACAGCAATCTGGAAATCGATGCCAATCGAAAAGTAACGCTTCAAAATAAATCGAACAAAGTATCGGCATATTTGGAGGAAGCTTTTTCAGGTACCGATATCGGTTACGATTTTGAGAACAACTACATTGTACTGAAGAAAAAAGCAAACCGCAATGCTGCCACCGTGGCCGAAATGATTCGATCGGCACAGCAACAGGGCAAAACGATAACGGGAAAAGTTGTAGATGCCAATGGAGAACCAATCATAGGAGCCAATATTATTGAAGTAGGCACTACGAATGGTACCGTTACCGATGTGGATGGAAAATTCTCTTTAAAAGTTGGAGATAATGCTGCGATACGGATTTCTTATATTGGTTATGTAGAGCAAGAAATCAAAACTGCCGGTAAAACGAATTTCAATATTGTTTTGCAAGAAGAAGCCATCGCTTTACAGGAAGTTGTAGCTGTGGGATATGGAGTGCAACGAAAAGTAAATTTGTCGGGTTCGGTTGCAGCTGTTGATGTGAGTAAAATGGTTGAGAGTCGTCCGATTACCAACCTCTCTATTGCACTTGCAGGTGCTGCTCCGGGAGTGAGGGTGACTTCATCCAATAATCGACCGGGGTACGATGATGCTTCGATCTTGGTGAGAGGAAAGGGTACTTTAAATAATGCCTCTCCATTGATCATTATCGATGGTGTAGAGGCTCCGATTAATTCGGTGAATCCTCAGGATGTTGCATCAATCTCTGTGTTAAAAGATGCTTCATCGGCAGCAATTTATGGTTCAAGAGCGGCCAATGGTGTTATATTAATTACTACCAAACAAGGTCAGAAAGGTGCGTTAAAATTAGACTATAACGGATACATGTCGTTTGAGTCGATTCGTAAGACACTTGAGCCTGTTTCCAATTATGCCGATTATATGGAATATATGAATGAAGGTTATCAAAATTCGAACCTTCCTAAATTGTTTTCGCAAGAAATGATCGATACTTGGAGGAACGGTAAGGATCCGATTCTATATCCAAATACCGATTGGATTGATGCAACTTTTAAGACAGGTTTGTCAACCAATCACGTTTTTTCTGCAAGTGGAGGAAGTGAAAACATTCGTTTTTATTCTTCGTTTGGTTATTTGAACAATCCGGGCGTCATGGAAAATTCAGGTCAGGAAAAATATAGCGGACGTTTGAACATTGAAGGTGATATACGTCCTTGGTTGAGTGTAGGAGCTAATGTAAATGGCTATTTTTCAGATCTTGATGCAGGAACAGATAATATAGCGGATGTTTTTACTTATGCATCTGCAACTACACCCGGAATGGTATTTCGTCATCCTGATGGGAGATACGGTGCCATGAATAATACAGAAGATAATCCTCAAGCAGCAACCAATAATCCTCTTCGTCGATTGAACAACATTTGGGGAGGCTATGAACGACAAAATTTGAGAACCCGTTTTTTTGGGACTTTGCGACCCTTTGAAGGATTTTCGGTGACGGGTTCTTTCAATTATGATTATACGGATGAGGAAATGAAGAAAAAGCCCGTATTTATTGACGGGTGGAATTTTCTTACCAATGTTATTACCTCTTCAGGTAAAGGAAGGTCTTATGTGACGTCAAAAGATAGCAAAATGGTTCGTCATTTTGGTGATGTCGTGGCCCGTTATGAGAACAGTTTTTTGAACAAACGACTCGATTTTTCTGCAATGGCCGGGGCAAGTCAGGAACAATATCTGAGTAAAAATTTTACTACTACCAAATATGATTTAATCGATATGGGCCTTGATGTTATAGATGCAGCTACAGGTGAAGCGTCAGCCGGTGGCTCTGCGACCGAATGGGCGATGCGTTCTTATTTTGGGAGGATCAATTTAGGTTGGGAGAATAAATATTTAATGGAGTTTAACCTTCGAGCCGATGCGTCTTCCCGTTTTTTGAAGGATAGGCGTTGGGGATATTTTCCTTCTTTTTCTGCAGCGTGGCGCATCGATCAGGAAAATTTTATACAACCATTAATCGATCGTTGGCTGTCTAGTTTGAAAATACGGGCTTCTTATGGATCATTAGGCAACAATTCCGTAGGAAATTATGAGGCACAGTCTTTATTTTCTCAATCCAATTATTGTTGGGGGGATGAAGTGGCTGTCGGAATGGCACAGACGGCTTTGGCCAATGCATTGCTTACCTGGGAAAGCACTTATGTTGCCAATGCAGGAATCGATTTTGGCGTATTGAAAAATCACTTAACCGGTTCTTTTGATATATTTTATAAAAAGACAAAAGATATTTTGATTGACTTGCCCGCACCTCTGGTTCACGGCACCTCTTCGCTTCCTAAGCAAAATGCAGCTGCCGTTACCAACAAAGGATTTGAACTGTCATTGGGTTGGAGAGGAAAATCGGGTGATTTTAATTATGGAATCGAAGGAAATTTAACTTATAACAAAAATAACGTCGTAAAATTTAAAGGTGAGGATTATTCTTTGTCCGGAGTGAATTATATCAAGGAAGGATTGCCGATTAATGCTCAGTATATGTTGAGAGTTGATCGCATTATCCAAACGGATGAGGATTTGGCAATCGTTAACGAAATGCTGGCTAAGAAGCCAAATGCTTTTGCTGCTTACGGTGTGCCCCAAAAAGGCGATTTGTTATATAAAGATATTAACGGAGATGGTTTGATTAACAGTAATGACAGAACCATTGTAAGCGACGGGGATAATCCGAAATGGCTTTATGGATTTTCTCCCTCTATAGCCTATAAGGGGATCGATTTGTCGGCTCTTATTCAAGGGGTGGCCGGAGTAAAAGTGTATTGGCAGCATGCTCAATACAACACGCCTACTGTACGTTACGGTTATCAATTGAACCGTGAAGTTGTAGAAGGCAGGTGGTATGAAGGCCGGACAGATGCATGTTATCCGCGTTTACTTGAATATTCTGATACACGGAATACCGTAGCATCGGATTTTTATCTGGAAGATAAGTCTTATTTGAAAATTCGCAATATCCAGTTGGGCTACACTTTACCTCAATCCATTGTTAAAAGGATGTTCCTTCAACGATTTCGGATTTATGGAAGTTTGGAGAATTTTTTCACTTTCACTCCCTATGGCGGCTGGGATCCTGAAGTAAGTGGAATGGCTTATCCTTCTATGAAGCAAGCTGTAATCGGTATTAATCTTTCGTTTTAATTTCATACAATTAAAAATTTTTTTTATGAAAAATCAAATCAAATATTATATTGGTATATTGTCATTGTTTTTAATAATATCGTTAAGCGGGTGTTACGATCTGGATTTGTATCCGCATGACAAGCTAAGTGAAGGAACGTTTTGGAAAACAAGGGAACATGCTGATCAAGCAATGGCAGGGGTTTACAGTATGTTACGAAATGATAATGTTTTTGGAACTGTTTTTGGGTTAGATTGCTTAACCGATATTGGTACAGGCTACGATGCTCCTGGTTATGTGGATATGGCTAGAGGAACTTATACTGCAACAACCGGTCAAGTTGTCAATAAGTGGAGCAGCCTTTATGAAGGAATTGCCAGAGCCAATTTGGTTATTCAGAATATAGGCAATGTTTCTGAGAAGGAGATGAGTCAGGAAACCAAAAATCAGTATATTGCCGAAGCCAAGTTTTTGCGAGCATTGTTTTATTTTCAATTGTTGGACTTTTATGGAGCAGTGCCTTTGTATGATGAGAAAGTGGTAGTGGCAAAAGAATTTAATACAATGATGGAGCCAAGGAGCACACCTGATCAAGTTCGCTCTTTTATCCTTGCTGATTTAGATGCAGCTATTG
>ENA-UOYA01003213-UOYA01003213.1-activated-sludge-metagenome-genome-assembly--contig:-NODE-3213-length-14811-cov-11.279683_pt1 | contig 14811 bp, 14 predicted proteins | sample MGYA00238163_ERZ764804 | MGnify/ENA primary metagenome ERZ764804 (study PRJEB28919, sample SAMN05720223) | activated sludge metagenome | isolation source: Anaerobic digester | place: Hong Kong...
CCCTGGCAAAGAAACGCCTCGACGAAAAAGAGGTGGAGCTGAGGGGCTGCGAGCGCACTGCCGCTATTCTGCCGGGCATAAAGCTCGCCTTGGAGGAGGATTATTACACCGAATATAACGATTATATCCTCGCCGTTAAGGTGGTGTCGGGGCTCGACGAGGCTATCGAGCACATCAACCGCTACGGCAGCGGACACAGCGAGGCCATCGTCACCCGCGATTACGCGCGGGCGCAAGCCTTTCTCAGGCGCGTGGATGCGGCGGCCGTTTATGTAAACGCCTCCACCCGGTTTACCGACGGCTTTGAATTCGGCCTCGGGGCCGAGATAGGCATATCAACCCAGAAAATGCACGCGCGCGGGCCCATGGGGCTTAGAGAGCTGACATCGGTAAAATATGTGGTATACGGCGAGGGCCAGATACGCGAGTGACCGCCCCAAAGGCTTTCCCCGCCAAGCCGGCGCATATCTGTATAGCAAAAGCCTCCCGGGCGGCGCGCGCCGTTTCGGGAGGCTCGGTTTTTGGCGCTACGCCCGGCAAGGCGCGCCTATCTCAGAAAGCGCTCAAGGTCGGGTTTTCGGAAGCGGGCCAGGACAAGCTGGGCGGCCGCCGCCGTAACGCCGCCAGTAAATAGCGACACTATAAGCAGCAGCGGCAGATAAAGCAGTACGGCGCTGTCGGAGAGCATTAGGAAGGCCACGCCAATCTGGGCGGCGTTGTGGACGGCGGCGCCGGCGGCGCTTATGCCGTAAAGTGAAAAGACGCGCTTTTGCCCCGGCTTCATAAGCGCCATCACGAAAAGGGATAGAAGCCCTCCGGCCAGCGAATAGGCCATGGACATAAAGCCTGTGGACGCGAAAAAAGCCCCCAGCACGCCGCGCAAAAGCGTGACGGCAAAGGCCGTGGGAAACCCGTCGGTAAAAAGCACAAAAAGCGTGACGATATTGGCAAATCCGAGCTTAAGGCCCGGTACGGGCACGATAATTCCTAGAGGCACCGCGCTTTCCACGACCGAAAGGGCCAGCGCCATGGCGGTGAAAACGGCCGTTCTGGTGAGCCTTCGCATCCGTCGACCTCCTTTGCCGAACCGGCTTTTGCAAACGGCGGGAAAGCCGTTTAACGCCGGCCATGTCCGCTACACACGCTGATATTTTACCATAAAACAGCCGTGTTTGATACCGTTTTGCATAAAAAGACGAAAAATCGTGGAGGATACGCGTCCTTTCAGGTTAAGGATGGCTTTTGGCCGCCCGTAAAAACCGTATGGTCGCCAAAAACCGAACAAAGGAGCCAAATTTCGTGCCCCGCTTGAAATGGCCTGCCTCATCCGTTATAATGGATACGGCGGAACAACGCATGGTGTTAGGACATTATTTTTACATTAACTAAGCTAACAGAAAGGAGGACGCATGCGCGGGCATACCGTTTTTGCGCCGATTTTGTGTGCGAAAACGGCTGCGAGCGTCATGCGGCTTTCCATGACGGAGGATTTCGGGCGTCTTATAACCCTGCTTCGCAAGGAGAAGGGCATAAGCCAGAAGGAAGCGGCGGCTCAGCTTAAGGTTTCTCAGGCGCTTTTATCCCATTACGAGAAGGGCATACGCGAGTGCGGGCTCGATTTCGTGGTGAGAGCGGCGCGCTTTTACGGCGTGTCGACCGATTATCTGCTGGGCATATCGCCGAATAAAACGGGCGCGGTGCTTAAGATGGATGATTTGCCGGAGGACGGCGCGGCGGGCAAGGAAAACCGTATCAAGGGCAGCGAAAGCGTGCTGCCGGTCCTCAACAAGCGCCTTATTGTAAATTCGCTGCACATCATATTCGACCTGCTGTCGGAAGCGGAAAGCAGGCAGCTGACCGCCGAATGCTCGGCCTATCTCTTCCTCGCGGTTTATAAGGTGTTCCGTTACCTTTACGCTGTCGACGAACGCAATCCCGACGCGCTTTTCGCCGCCGACAAGGGGCTGTTTGACAAGATGGCCGACGCCAATATGGCTGTCTGCGAGATGAAGATCCGCGCCCTTTGCGGGCTTTCAAAATCGGCCAGGATCAAGCGTCTCGACAGCGGCGGCAGGCTGTCCTTAAGCCAGCAGGAGCTGGAGAGCCGCTATCCGCTTCTTGCGTCGTCGCTTATGAACCTCATCCAAAACACCGAGACCAAAATGGGCGTGCGCCGCAAATAGACGGCCGCGCACAGAAAAACGCCTGCCGGTAAATTACGCCCGGCAGGCGTTTTGGAATGCTTCGGATTGTCCACGCTCTGATGTCTCGGCGCGTCACACCACGCCCGATTTGCCGCGGGACTGACTATTTTGCAGCTGCAGCTGTTCGAGCATATCCTCGATGCTGACTGCGCGGACGTGACGTATCGGCTTCCACCCAATGGCCTTGCCGTTAAACAGGACGAAAAGGGACAGCATGGACCAGATAAGGAGCACAAACGGGTACAGCGCCACGGGCCGGAGCATTCCCCGGTATTTTGCCCCGTATTCAAGGCGGATTATAAGAAGAGAGCCGGCCACGATGGCGAGGTAATTCCCTAAAAGCCCCATGAGGGCGAAAGCCGGAGACACAAAGAGGGCGTACACAAAACTGCCAAGCCCCAAAAGCACGCCCATTGTGGAAAGCGGCACGGAGGCGAGATAGACGAGCGTGTCCAGATACTGGAGTTGTCCGGTTGCCAGAAACCGCCTCAGAAGCGGCGCCGCGTAACGGGCGAGACACTGAAAGACGCCAAGGCCCCACCGCTTGCGCTGGTTGAAGGACTGCGAAAAATGAAGGGGCTGCTCGTCGAATATCACGGCGTCGGGCACCCAGGCCACCTTTTTCCCGGAGAGCACCGTTTGCGCGGTCAGCTCGATATCCTCGGTGATAGTATCGGTGTTCCAGCCGTTTTTTCTGAGGGTGTCAGCGTCGACCATAAAGCCTGTCCCGTTAATATGGGCAGAGAGGCCCATCACATCCCGAGCGCGGTTGAAAAAGCGGTTGTGCATCCAGAAAAAGAGAGCGTTGGCGCCCGATATCCAGGTGTCGGACGGATTTTTCATCTGCCGGTAGCCCTGGGCGATGCGCGCCCCGCCGGCATACGCGCGGTTCATATGGACGAAAAAGTCGGGATGTACGATGTTATCAGCGTCGAAGATGCAAACGGCGTCAGCTTTAAAGAGGGAGGGCCCGAGCCTTGAGAACGCGTACTTTAAGGCATAGCCCTTGCCAATTTTCTCGAGGTCGTGGCGTTCTATGACGGTGGCTCCGTAGTCCCGCGCGACGCCGGCGGTATTGTCGGTGCAGTTGTCGGCGATGAGTATGACCTCGATAAGCTCCGACGGGTAATTCTGGGCGCGCAGGCTTTCAAACAGAAACGGCAATATGTTCTCCTCGTTGCGCGCGGCGATGACGGCCGCGAAGCGGTGAAGAGGCACGCCGGCCCGCACGGGCTTCTGTCTTGCCTTGAAAAAGCCCGGCACGGAGGTCAGAGCCGTGTATAAAAGAAAGAGCGCCATTGCCGCATTGAGGACAATGAGCAGTACGGTTAAGGTATGCGGCATGGGATCACTCCTTTCCGGCAAGGGAAAATACGGACAGTTAGATTTCTTAGCACTACCATTGTAGTATAAATAGCCGCGCATGTCAAAGAAACGGACATTATAAATTGATTAGAAAATATACGGTATTTCTAAAAAAGGCTCATAAAAGCGGGGGGAATGTGTTTGCTTGGAGCATCCCCCCCGCTTTTATGCTATTGGCGCGAAGCGCTTACGCTTTTGCGCGGGCGCGCCCCTTCTGCTTGTACTGCTGCCACATGACCCACATCGGGCCGGCGATGAAGATGGTGGAGTAGCAGCCCGACACAATGCCCATCATGAGGGGCAGCGAGAAGTTGCGCACCGATTCTATGCCGAATGCGGTGGAGAAAATATAGACCGACAGGATGCTTAAAAAGGTCGCGGCGCTGGTGTTGATGGAACGCGTCAGCGACTGGGTGATGGACTTGTTGACGATATCCCGTATGGGCGTTTTGGGGCCCATGAGGGTTTTGTTTTCGCGGATGCGGTCGTAGATGACGATGGTATCGTTGATGGAAAAGCCCAAAATCGTCAGCACCACCGCGATAAAACCATCGTTTAGGGGTATGCTGAACAGGACGAAGGTGAAAAATACCACCACAACATCGTGCAAAAGGGCCACAAGCGCCATAACGCCCGCCGAAAGACCGCCGATTTTGCGGAAGCTCCACCATACATAGACGACGATGAGCACAGAGGCCAGCACTACCGCTATAATACTGCGGCGCAAAAACTGCGCGCCTATAAAGGGCGGCACGTTGGTGCTTTCAAAGAAGGTGAGCTTTTGGTCCTTGAATTCGTCGGCGAGAGCCTTGTTTAATTTGTCCTGCTCGTCCTGGGTGAGGTTTTGGGTGCCGGAAAGGTCCAGCACCAGAAGCTTCTGGTTTTTGGACTCGTCGGAATCGGAGGATTTGACGGTGGTCACCGATTCCATGGCGTTGGCGTTGCGCCCAAGCGTTTCCTCAGTGAGGGCGGCGGCGCGGTCGGTGTCTATCTCGCCCTCGTAGGCGTATTTGAGTATGGAGCCGCCGGTGAACTGGATGTCCGTCTCGATGCCGCGGATGAGAACGCCCGCTATGCCTATGAGCATGATAAGGATGGAGAGGCCGAAAAACCATTTCCTTTTTTCATAAAACCGTATCATTATTTAGACGCCTCCCTCCCGGCTCCGAAGAACCATTTTTTCCTGAGCCACTGCTGTGAACTCAAAGACCTTATCATAAGTCGTGACGCGGTGACGCCGCAGAGGAAGTTTAGTAGCACGCCCGTTAGCAGCGAATAGCCGAACGAGAGCATGACGCCCGAGCCGAAGATCATGAGGATAATGGCCACGATCATCACCGTGATATTGCCGTCAAACACCGAGGAGAAGGCCTTTTTGAAGCCGGCCTGTATAGCGCCGTCTATGGTTTTGCCCGAGCGGATTTCCTCCTTGATGCGCTCCGATATTATGACGTTGGCGTCCACGCCCATGCCGATGGAGAGGATGATGCCCGCGATGCCCGGCAGGGTGAGCGAGAACTGGGGCACCGAAAGCGCCAAAAGCTGACAGGCCACCTGGAGCGTGAGGGCTATGACGGCCACAAAACCGGGCAGCCTGTAATAGAGCAGCATGAAAAGGCAAACGGCCGCGAAGGCCACGATGCCGGCCTTGACCATGATATCGAGCGCGCCCTTGCCCAAGGTGGCGTTGATGGTGCTGTTGCTCTTGACCGAAAGGGCGAAGGGCAGCGCGCCCGCGTTTATTTTGGCGGCGAGGTCGTTCGCTTCCGCTGAGGACGATATGTCGGTGATATAAGCGGTGCCGCCGGTGATATGGCTTCTGACAACCGGGCTTGAGATGAGCGTGTCGTCCATATAGATGGATATGTTTTTGTCTTGCAGCCGTTTTGTAGCGTCGGCGAAGAGCTTTCCGCCCTCGCTGTTTAGCTTGAGTTCCACGCTGTAGCTCGTTTCCGCACTGTAGCCCGGCGTCGCCTTGACCACATGCTTGCCCTCGATGACTATATTGCCGTCGGGATCCTTGAAGGTCAGGTGGGCCATTTCGCCCAGTTCCTTAAGGGCGGCGCTGGAGTCGGTGTCGGACTGCCCTGATTTCCAGGGAAAGCGAACCAGGACGATTTTGTCCTCGTAGCTTACGGCCACGTCCCTGTCGAGGATGTTCCTGGCGTCGAGCCTCGCCTCTATTTTGGACTTGGCCGCGTCGAGCTGGTCCTTAGTAGGTGTGATGGATTTGTCGGCGCATTCGAACACGGCGTCCACGCCGCCGTTGATATCTATGCCGAGCCTCATCTCATTCGCGCCCTTTATGTCGACGATAAAGAAGTCTGTAAGCCAGAAAAACCCGTTGACGGCGACATACGCAAGCGCTGCAACAATGGCGAGAATGACGAAGAAGGTCGGCTTTTTACTCGAAATCTTCCCTGCCAAAAAAATACCTCCAGTATATTTTACTTATCGCACCGTTTTGGAAAAGGGAGGCTACTTTTTGCCGTCCTTATCCATCACGCAGCGCAGAAAGCGCCGCGCTTTGGCGCTCGCGGCCATCTCCAAAGCGAAGGCGGCCGGCGACGTGAGGACGCGCGCCGGCTCTGCGACGCGGTACGCCGCGGCCCTGCCGGCAGTCTGACGGCAAAGCGGCGCGCCCGCTGAAGGTCCCTCGGAGCCTTGCAGCAAAAGCTGGCGCGGCCCGCCGACGCTAAGACCCAAAGGGGTCGCTTGGGCCAGCATGGCCGGCGAAGCGGGCGCGGGGGCGCCGGAGCAATCTGCGCAGAGCATGACGACCGGCGCAAGACAGCCGCTCGCGACGCACAATATGACAAGGGCGGCAAGGGCCGCCTTGGGGCGCAAAGCGCTCATGTCCTCACCTTCCGGGTATGCCGCTGCCAGGCCCGCTTTAAGGATGGCTTTCGCGGGCAGGCGCGAACAGCATTATTTTAACATCATTGCGCTTTAATTGCAACTGTGAAATTGTGACGTGTTCGCATGGGGTTGCCCTCAACATGTCTGCCGGCGGCGCGCGGCTTTTTTGCGGCAAAGGCCCGCAATCCGATTACAGATCGGCATTCGTATGCGCCGGCGACCCTGACATGGCTTTGACGGAATCGGCGTATTGGGTGGGGGTCATGCCCGTTTGTTTTTTGAAATGACGCGAAAAATAATGGATGGAGGAGTAGCCCAAGCTTTCGGCTATCTCCGTGAAGTTCATGCGTTTTTGGCGTATCAGCCTTTTTGCGGCGTCAATTTTAAGCCGCTGGCAGTACTGCATGACGCCGCACCCCATTTTGGCGCGGAAAAGCTTCTGCAGCGCCGATTCGCTTATGGAAAAACGGCGGCAAATCTCGGCTGTGCTGCTCTGTATACCATCGGTTTCGCAAAGGTGGCGGCACACGTCTTCGAAAAGCTTCTCGCAGCGTCCCATGACGGGCTTTGAGGCCTGCGAAGGCCGCTGGTCGGCGCTGTTTTCGCGGATGAGCTCTATAAGGAGCATCTCCAGGTGGAGGCGGATCATCTGCTCGCATCCGAACGGCTGCTCCCTGTTGCGGACAAGCCGCGTGGTATACGGATCCCCCAGCGGGGTGCAAAAGGCGTGTCTTGCCTCGGCGATAATAGCGCCCATATGCTTTTTAGCCTCCTCCGAGCAGATAATCGGCCTTCCCGTCAACTCGTACAGTCTTCCGCAATCACAGGAGAAGGTCACGATAACAGAGTTGGGCGCCACGGCGCCGCCGCTGCGAAGGTTGTGAAACTCCATTGGAGGATGTATATACATCTGCCCCTGCGAAAGGTTAAGCTCCCTTGCCCCCGCAGTTATGACAAGGCTGCCCTTATCGGCGTACACAAACTCCCAAAAATCGTGAAGCTCGCCGGAAAATGCAAAATCCGCGGCATATTCAAAATAATGCACCGAGATTACGTGTGATACCCTGAGCGCCTGTCTTAGAACCGTTTTTTTATATTCCATCCCAATTTCACCCCCAGGTACCAGCATACATTCTTTTTAGGTTTTGCGCAAGATAAATTTACGCAAAAGTGCAAATAGTTAACGGTTTTTTATAAAGGCAAAGCTTTACAAATATGCTATATTGAAGCTGTGTAAAAGGGAGAATATAGTAAACGGGGAGAGAGCGTAATGAATGTCATGCATGTGGAAAGCTACGAACAGATGAGCCGCATAGCGGCCAATATCATATGGGCCCAGATTGTCTTAAAGCCCGAGTGTGTGCTGGGGCTTGCCACCGGCTCGACGCCGGTAGGCATCTACAAACGGCTCGTTGAACTGCACCGTAACGGAGAGCTTGATTTTTCACGGGCCACCACCGTCAATCTGGACGAATACTGCGGTCTTGACGGCGGTCACCCGCAAAGCTACCGTTTTTTCATGAACCGCCAGCTTTTTGACCATGTGAATATTGAAAAGGCCCGCACACATATGCCCGACGGCGTCGCCGCCGACCCGCAGACCGAATGCAGGCGCTACGACGTGCTCATACAAAGCCTCGGCGGCATAGACCTTCAGCTTCTGGGCATAGGGCACAACGGGCATATCGGCTTTAACGAGCCCGGCGCGGAATTCTGCATCCCGACCCATGTGGTGGAGCTAACGCCGTCCACAATAAAGGCCAACTCCCGCTTTTTCGCGTCGGATGAAGAGGTGCCCAAGCGGGCGATTACCATGGGCATGGGCGCTATCATGGCGGCGCGCAAGGTGGTGCTGGCGGTGTCGGGCGCCGATAAGCGCGATATCCTTGAAAAGGCCCTGTACGGGCCTGTAACCCCGCAAATACCCGCCTCGCTGCTGCAGCTTCATCCTGACCTGACTGTAGTATGCTGTGTCGGCTGACGGTTTTGAGTGTTTTGCAAGCGCTGCTAAAGAATTATAAAAGGGGGACTGAGGTGCCCGCTGGCTTTTGACGAAAAAATTACGTCTTGGCCTTGGCGGAGCATCATATGCCATGGCACTACAACTATACAAGCAGTCGGCGGATATCTTTGTGCCGGACGGTTCGGATGCCGAAACAGCCCTTTCGCGGACGACCGACCTGTGCATAGCCGCCCACCAGGACGATATCGAGATTATGGCCTTTTCGCCGGCCGTAAAATGCTTCGGCCGGCGGGACCTGTGGTTTACCGGCGTCGTGGTGTCGGACGGGGCGGGCTCCCCCCGCACCGGTATCTACGCCGATTATACCGACCAGCAGATGAAGCGTGTGCGCGCGGCTGAGCAGAGGACGGCGGCTTCTATCGGGGGGTACTCTGCGCAGCTCCAGTTGGGATATACCAGCGCCGAGATAAAGGACAAAGACGACCGGCGCACGGTCGAGGATATCTCCGCCATAATAACTGCCTGCGCGCCGCGGGTTGTCTACACCCACAACCTTGCCGACAAGCACGACACCCATGTATCGGTAGCCCTTCGCGTCATAGAGGCGCTGCGCGGCCTCGATCGGTCCCGTCGTCCGGAAAAGGTCTATGCGCTGGAGGTATGGCGCGGGCTTGACTGGCTGTGTGACGACGACAAGGTGTGCTTCGACACCTCCGACCGTCCAAACCTCGCCGCCGCGCTTTTAGGCGTATACGACAGCCAGATATCGGGCGGCAAGCGCTACGACAGCGCGGCTCTCGGCCGCCGCCTTGCCAACGCCACCTTTTTCGCGAGCCACGACACCGACGACTACCAAAGCCTGTCGTACGGGATGGACATAACCGGACTTATGGACAGCGGCACCGACTGCGCTTGGTATGTGGAGCGCTATATAGAACGGTTTCGCGACGAGATTATAAACCGCATCAGGAGGTACGCAAAATGAAGCTCTACGGCATAGACGCGCAGGTAAAAAACGCCCCCGCCCTCGACGGCGGCTTTTTCCCCATGGAGAAGTTTTTCAGGGCGTTTCTCAAAACGGCGGATAAGCCCCTTGCTGTTGCGTTGGAGCGCGGCGGCGGCCGCGTTTGCGTATACGACACGCGTATACACGGCACTGCCGATATGTATGAGGCCGACTGCTTCTATGTCGAGCGCCTCGTCAAGACCCTGCTTTGGGTTAGGGGCGGCTACCGCGTCTACGTCTGCGGCGATGAAAACATATGCGAATATATACGCTCGGTATACTCCGAAAACGGCGCACGCGCCTTTGACGCGGCGACCATGGCCCGGGTCTACGGGCATCCGTTCGAGGCGAGGTATCTGCCGTACGACGAAAAACCGCGGGAGAATGAGCGCGCGGCGGCGCTGGGAGGGCACACCGACGGCTGCCGCATAGGCTTTGACGCCGGCGGAAGCGATATCAAGGTGTCGGCCGTAGTAGATGGCGAGCCCCTTTACAGCGAGGAGATTGTCTGGCATCCCAAAATAAACGCCGACCCCGACTATCATTTCGGCGAAATAGTCCGGGCGATGAAGGCCGCCGCAAAAAGGTTGCCGCGTGTGGACGCCATCGGCATAAGCTCGGCGGGCATCCATATCGACAACGAGACAAAGCTGGCCTCGCTTTTTTTGAAGGTCCCCGAGGAGCTTTTTGACGCCAAGGTGAAAAACATATACGCGCGCGCCTGCCGCGAGCTCGGAGATATGCCCTTCGCCGTCGCCAACGACGGCGACGTCACGGCCCTTGCCGGCGCCATGTCGCTAAATGCCTCCGGCATACTCGGCATCGCGATGGGCACCAGCGAGGCGGGCGGCTACGTAAGCCCTGAGGGCGGCATCACGGGCTGGCTTAACGAGCTTGCCTTCGCCCCGGTCGACGCGCGGCAGGGCGTCGCGCCCGACGAATGGTCGGGGGATTTCGGATGCGGCGTAAAATATTTTTCGCAGGACGGCGTCATAAGGCTTTCGCCCAACGCCGGCATAACGTTAAGCGAAGCCCTCACGCCCGCGCAAAAGCTGTCGGAGGTACAAAAGCTCGCCGACGAGGGACACGCGCCCGCCCTCGCCGTGTTCGACACCATAGGCTGCTATCTCGGGCACACCCTGCCGTATTACGCGCGGTTTTACGATATCCGGCACGTGCTGCTTTTAGGGCGCGTCACGTCGGGCAAGGGCGGCGAACGGCTTGTGTCGCGCTGCCGCGACGTGCTCTCGGAGGAATATCCGGAGCTCGGCTTTGACCTTGTGCTGCCGGACGAAAAAAGCCGGCGCGTAGGCCAAAGCGTCGCCGCCGCAAGCCTGCCGGAGATTAAACGCTGACTGCCGAGTAAGCGCGCGTATTGGCGCTTGACAGCAAAGCGGGATACCGTTACAATAGGGACGTAACACCGGCATTGCTGTGAAACGGCGTCGCCGCCGAAAGGAGCGTTCCAATGGACAGGTTCGCGCAGCGTATACAGAGCCTGCGCATAGAAAAAGTCATGCAGGCCCTTGAAAAAAACAATATGAAGGCATTTTTTGTGGAGAGGCGGTCGGAGGTGTCCGAAAAGGTCGCGGCCTTTCTGCCGGAAGGCGGCACCGTCTGCGTGGGCGGGTCCATGACGCTGTTCGAGTGCGGCGTGATGGACCTTCTGAGAAGCGGGCGCTACCGTTTTCTGGACCGCTACGCCCCCGGGCTTTCGCGCGAGCAGATTGAGGATATCTACCGCGAGGCCTTCCGGGCCGACGCCTATCTCTGCAGCACCAACGCCGTTACCGAAAAGGGCGAGCTCTACAATGTTGACGGCAACAGCAACCGCGTGGCGGCTATGCTGTACGGGCCGCGCTCGGTCATCGTGGTGGCGGGGTGCCAGAAGATTGTCAGGGATATCGACGAGGCGGTGCAAAGGGTAAAGCGGATAGCCGCGCCGGCCAACTGCCTGCGCCTTTCGATAGATACATACTGCGCCGCCAAGGGAGAATGCGTGTCCTGCGGGGGCGCGGCAGGCAGCATGGCAGAAGGCTGTCGAGTCGCCAACCGCCCCTGCTGCAACTATGTGGTCATGGCGCAGCAGCGCGTCAAAGACCGCGTTAAGGTCATCCTTGTAGGCGAGCCGGCCGGTTACTGACAGAGCGCGGCCAAGCGGCGCGGTCCTTCGCATAGCGCTGTTTTTCCTTTTATCCCACCCATAAGGGAAAGGATTGAAAAAGGCGTATGAATAAGGATAAGGAAAAGAAATCCCGGGGTGTCCTGCGCTTTTTCAGAAACGTGCTCATCGGCTTTTTAGCCGTGCTTCTCGTGGCGGGCATCGCGGGCTTTGTGCTGTGGCGGCTGGCCATGGCCGATATAGAGGGGCGGGGGCGCGGCCAGGGCGGTGACGTCGTGGTGGAGATACCGAAGGGTTCGTCCTTGACAGCCATAGCCAACCGTCTGGAAAAGCAGGGCGTCATAAAAAGCGCGCTGCTTTTCCGCCTTTACGCCGGAAGCGGCGGCGCGACTTTTCAGTACGGCACCTTCACTCTCCCCCGCAGCCTTTCCTACGACGAAATCATAGAAGCCCTCGGTAAGCCCGTGGAAAAGGAGGGCCTTAAGTTCACCGTGCCCGAGGGATACACCTTCCGGCAGATCGCCGAGCTTTTGGAGCAAAAGGGCATCGCGACCGCCGAGGAGCTGGCCAAAGCCTGTGACGAGGGCGACTTTGATTTTGAATTTCTAAAGGATATTCCGGAAAGAGAGGTGCGCTTAGAGGGCTACCTGTTCCCCGACACCTACGAAATTTTCGAGGGCGAGAGCGCCGAGTCTATCGTGCGGCGCATGCTCGCCAATTTTGAGAAAAAGACGCGGGGCTATAAGGAAAAGGCCGAAAAAGCCGGTCTTAGCTTGGACGAGGCCGTCACCCTGGCCTCCGCCATCCAGACCGAGGGCAAAAAGCTCTCGGAGTTTCCGCTTATATCGTCGGTGCTGCACAACCGGCTTGCCACCGGCATGAAGCTCCAGTGCGACGCTACGGTGCAATACGTCCTGCCCCAGCGCAAAGAGGTTCTCACCTTAGACGACCTCGAGATAGACAGCCCTTACAACACCTATCTTTATCCCGGACTCCCCCCGGGACCCATCGCCAACCCCGGACTTGCCGCGCTTATGGCAGCGGTCGAGCCTTCGGAAAGCGATTATCTGTATTACCGCGTGGACAAAAAAAAGGCCGACGGCAGCCACGTCTTCAGCAGAACCTACGCGGAGCATAAAGCGGCGGGATAAAAGCTGGCTTTGTCGGCAAAATCGCGAAAAACAGGGCATACCGCTTTCACCAAAACCATATCTGTTCATACTATGATAGTGAAGTAAACGCTTCAAAATCATGTTAGGAGGATAGATATGGCGGAAAATAAGATATTACCGGGGCCTCTCTGCGGTAGTCATAGCGGCTTTAAGGAAGCCGTTTGCATCAGCGCCAACGGCGTGTATGATTCCTGCAAAGACAAGGATTGCCTGGAGGATCTTCCGGTATACCTCACCAGATGCGGGCAGGCAGTCGTGGATAAGGCTATTAACGTCAGGTGCCGTAAAGCCGAAATCATTTGGGTTTACATCGACGTGGAAAACGTCCCCTTCAACAGAGGCTTCTATTCGGTCGACATCAAGTATTTCTTCAAGATCACGCTCGACGCCTTTATCGGCGTAGGCAAGCCGCACACGGTCGAGGGTCTTGCCACATTCGACAAAAAGGTGATACTCTTCGGCAGCGAGGGCACCGCGCGGATATTCTCGTCCAAATATCGGCCGAACAGCATCGATCCGCAAATACCGGAAAAGACCAATATGCCCAAAGCCGTCGTCGAGGTAGTCGACCCAATTTGCCTTGACGCGAAGGTCGTCGATCCTTGTGAGAAATGCTGCTGCGACTGCGATGTCTCGTCTCTGCCGGACTATGTGTGCAGGTGCTTTGACGACGAGATTTACGGCGGCGGCGACTGCAGGCGGGTTTACATTACACTGGGGCTGTTTTCCATCGTTCGTCTGGAGCGCCCGTTGCAGCTCCTCGTCCCCGCCTACGATTTCTGCATACCCGAAAAGGAATGCGTCGGCGTGCCCGACCAGGATCCCTGCTCCCTTTTCAGCAAGCTCAAGTTCCCGCAGGACGAATTCTTCCCCCCGAAGTGCTTCGACGAGAAGGACGGCAAGCGCGGCGGCTGCGGCTGACCGCCCTGAAACTGACAGAATATTCTGCCGCCGGTGAGCGTTTGGCATTTTGTCCGCGCTCGCCGGATTTTTTTGCTAAAAACCGTGCGGCTTTTTCTGTAAAGGACTTTCTGATGAATTGTTTTTTACATTGAATAATTTCTCCTATTCATATGGTGGCGGAAACGGGGCTTTTGATTTAGATAATGGTATTGGAATTATTATAAAACCGGATTTAGATGCGAATGCTTGATTAGCAACACCTGCTGTTTTTGTTAATAGGCGGCAAAAATACAAAAACCTTTTGCCGCTTTTTTGTTATATTTAACGTTTACTTATATGCAAATACTACTTTATACAAAAGCGCGCTCCGCTATACACGCAACTTTAGGTAACCGGCTCAGTTGAAATCCGGCCCGTCCTGTAATATAATCAAAACAGCTTTAACAACAACCCAGGGAATTGCGCCCCGTCTTATAACGGGCCAGCGCGGCGTTCTTCTCTTGAAACGGAGGCCTTGCCATGAACGACAGCCGTCTTAAGAACCTTACCATATCGGCCATGCTGGCGGCCCTCAGCTTTATACTGCCTTATTTTGTTCCGCCCGTCGTATTGCCGCTATGGACTATGACGCTCACCGCCCATGTGCCCGTCTTTATCTCCATTTTCATCTCCCCGCTTACGGCGGTAATGACCACGTTAGGCACTACGTTAGCCTTTTTTCTTAAGTTCCCCGCAAATTTTGAAGTCACTCTGCGGGCGGCCAGCCATATTGTATTTGTCCTGCTGGCAATTCTTTTGCTGAAAGCGGGCTTTGGAAAGAAGAACATTTTCCAAACGGTAGGCTTTGCCGTCGTCATCTCGGCGGTACATGCGCTTGCCGAGATGCTGGTCATAGGCGTTTACCTCTATTTAGGGATTATCACTAACAGCAACGCTTTGTATTACCTTCTTGTCGCCGTCGGTCTCGGCTCCTTTGTGCACAGCCTTATAGACTTCGCAATCGCTTTCACCATTTATAAAACCCTGCAGAAGGCGCGGCTTATAAAATAAAGCGCTCCAGCAATCTTTCCTTAAGTGCCGATCGGCGCACTTTCTTCTCCGCCAAAAAAGCCCGGCGTCCTAACCCGAGGACGCCGGGCTTTGTATACCGTTCGCTTTTTTGGCAGGCGGCCCGTAGTTTACTGCTGGGCGGCCCCGCAGTTTTGGCATATGCTGTC
>ENA-UOYA01003214-UOYA01003214.1-activated-sludge-metagenome-genome-assembly--contig:-NODE-3214-length-14806-cov-5.300861_pt1 | contig 14806 bp, 11 predicted proteins | sample MGYA00238163_ERZ764804 | MGnify/ENA primary metagenome ERZ764804 (study PRJEB28919, sample SAMN05720223) | activated sludge metagenome | isolation source: Anaerobic digester | place: Hong Kong...
TTGGTTGGGTACGTAAATCCCGACAAGTCTGTCGAGCCCGGCAATCCCGGCAAGTCAGGAGAGCCCGGAAAGTTTGTCGATTCCGGCCATTCCGGGAAGTTGGTTGGGTACGTAAATCCCGACAAGTCTGTCGAGCCCGGCAATCCCGGCAAGTACGGCCGGGAGTGGGCGGGAGAGCAAAACGCTTTTCCTTCTGCCGAAACGTATGCGATGCAGTTGGCCGTTACCAAATATAAGACTTTTGTCGATACGGTTGCTTTTTATCGGTTCAACGAACTGGAAAAGATTAAACGGTTGAACGCCGAGCAGCGCGTCCGACTCATCAACCGCATTGTAGAAATGCCTGTGGGCTATGCGGTGCCCATGTTGAAATATTTGGAGTATTTCGATTGGCTGAAGAAGCGGTTTGCCTTGTCCAATACGTTCATTTTTAAACATTTGGCAAAGGCACTTTCGGCCACCGAACGCACGGTTAAGGGTAATTATTATGTGATGAATCCGTGTTCCAACGAAGATGCTTCGCGCTATAATGCCCGCTATTTCATGGAAAAAGTGGTGAAAGATTACCACGATATCGCGAAGGAGTGCGGGGACGAGGACGAGGACGAGGAAAACAGGTGCATGCCGTTTTCGGGGCGATAAATTTCCGTTTTCGGGGTGATTGTGCCCCCAAATAACCCACATTCTTTTGTGGTGCCATCTCATGGTGGGGTGGCAGTTAACGATTAAATTTTTTGGATTATGTGTGAAGATATGGAAGAAATGTTGCGCCGCATGGCCGAAGATCCGCAAAGTGATGCCGAAAAAGTGCTTTCCCGACTGCCTTGCCGTCAGGTACTGATGAAAGAGGGAGTACCGGGAATCGAACCGTTGGACGATTGGATAGACAATCAGGACGTGATGCAGTTGCTGCACATCAGTCCGCGTACGCTGCAAACCTTGCGTTCCAACGGCACGTTGCCTTTCTCGCGCATCGGCAACAAACTTTACTATCGGCGTTCCGACATTCAGCATGTTCTTTCGCAACATTACCTGATGTCAAAAATTCACAGCTATGGAAAAGGGAAAAGGTAGGGTTTCGTTTTTCGAGGCGCCCATATCGAACACGAAACCCGGTGGAGAACTGTCGCTCGAGGAAGTTCACCGGTTGATCACGGGAGAAAAGTACAAGGTTCGGACGGGGCAGTTGCGTGCGCTTGCCGATAAAGGGAAAGCCCGCAAGTACAAAGCGGCCAACTTCGACTATTGCACGTTTTCGGGTGTTTTCGGCCTGCGTGCCAATCATGCGCTGGTGGAGCATTCGGGGTTGTTGTGCATGGATTTGGATCATTTGCCCGATGTGGCGAAGATGAAAAAACGGTTGCTCGCCGACCCGCTGTTCGATACGCAACTCCTGTTTGTGAGCCCTTCGGGCGACGGTCTCAAGTGGGTTGTTCCCATTGATCTTTCCCGGGCTTCGCATGAAGTTTATTTCGAGGGGGTGGCGCATTACCTGTTGGTTTGTTATGGGGTGGAGGCGGATAAATCGGGGCGCGATGTGTCGCGGGCGTGTTTTCTGCCGTATGATCCGGAGGCTTTTTTGGGCAGCGGGGGTGAGGGGGGAGGAGACGCGTCGGCGTTTAATCCGAAGAGTTGGTTGCCGGGGGCGGGGTTGGCGAACGGTGTGGCGGCGGGGATTCGCTCGGGGACAGAGAACGGCTTGGCGACAGAGAACGGCTCGGCGACGGGGAACGGATTGCAGGTAGGATGCAGTGCCGGCTTGGGAGAAGGGCTTCAGACGAAGTATGGGGCAGATTCTGAGGATGTGCCGCAGCTCGGGGAAGAGGTGAAGCTTGAGGGTGTGCCGCAGTTCGAGGATGTGCCGCAGCTCGGGGAAGAGGTGAAGCTTGAGGATGTGCCGTCGTCGTTCTTTTCTGACCCGAAGGGTGGATTGCCGACAGCCGGGTCGTATGCGGAAATCGAAGCCGTAACGCAACGCATCGAGCGGGCGGCCGTGGATATTGCGCCCACCTACCCGCAATGGCGCGATCTGGGTTTTGCCCTCACGGAGGCATTGGGGGAAGGGGGACGCGGGTATTATCACCGGTTGAGTCGTTTTTATGCGGATTATCGTGCAGCGGAGGCCGACCGGCAGTTCGACAGGTGTTTGCGTTCCCGCGGAAGCGGAATCACCGTAAAGACGTTTTTTCATCTGGCTTTGCAGGCGGGTGTGGATGTAAACACAACGGGTACGGATATGTGCCCGGCGAGTATCGATGGGGGTGTCGGTATAAACATGGCCGGTGCGGGTGTGGATGTAAATACAACAGTGACTTCCGAGTTCTTGCCCGTTTTTCCGCAATCGGTTTACGAGCATCTTCCCCGTCTGCTTCGGGATGTGGCGGCAAAAGCCGATTCGCCGCAGGATGCCGATCTGTTGTTGCTGGGCTCGCTGGCCACCATTTCGGCATGTCTGCCGAAGGTGTACGGCATTTACGACAAGCGGGAGGTTTTCCCCAATCTGTTTCTCTTTGTTGCGGCACAGGCTTCGGCGGGCAAAGGCCGACTAACCCTTTGCCGGCGTATCGTTGAGCCGGTGCATCGGCAGCTGCGCAAGATGGCCGAAGCGGAATATGCCGAATATCAGTGCGCCCTTGCCGAATATGCCTTGGATAAACACAAGAGCGAGGCGGATAAACCCATGGAACCTCCTTTGCGGCTGCTGTTTATCCCGGCCAATACCAGTGCCACGGGTATGTTGCAGTTGTTGAACGACAACGCCGGTCGTGGGTTGATGTTTGAGACCGAAGGCGATACGCTTGCCCAGGCGTTCAAACAGGAATACGGCAATTATTCCGACAGTTTCCGCAAAGCGTTTCATCACGAAACCATTGCGTATAATCGGAGGAAGGATCGGGAGTATGTGGAGATCAAAAAACCGTGTCTGTCGGCGGTGCTTTCGGGAACACCGAAACAGATCAAGCATTTGATTCCCGACGTGGAGAACGGTTTGTTCAGTCGTTTCTTGTTTTACAACCTGGAAATATCGCCGGTGTGGAAAAACGTTTTCGCCGAGGATGAGGATGAAACGCTGGACGATTATTTCGAGCAGATCGGCGAACGTTTTTATGATCTGTACCGGTTGCTGGAGCGCGAAACCGATTCCCTTCGCTTTTGTTTTACGCGGAATCAGGAGAAGCAGTTTTCCGAGTTTTTCGATCGCATGCATAAGAAGTATTACACGCTTTACGGCGGAGAATTTGTTTCGTCCATCCGTCGGTTGGGACTGATGACTTTTCGTATGGCAATGATAATGACCACTTTGCGTATCATGGATGACGGCGATTTGAAAACGCTTCTCGTTTGTTCCGATACCGATTTTCAAACGGTAATCCGCATGGCGGAAGTAATTGTGCAGCATACGCGGGAAGTGTATCTCGAATTTTTTTCTTCCGATGCGGCTTCCGACGCCGACGACGCCGAGGCAGGCGGGAGATGGAAACAACCGGTTATCAGCAGGGTGTATTTCGAAAACCTTCCGTTCGAATTTAACCGGCAAACCTATCTGGCCACGGCTTCGCGAATGAATATCAAACCCAAGACCGCCGAAAAGTACATCCGCAACTTCTGCAAATTGCACCGCCTGGTGCATACCGGCTACGACAACTACCGCAAGGCCGCTGTAACGCTGCGTCGCTAAACCGACAACTTCCTCTCTCTTAAGCCGATTAGTTTTTGGATGAAAATTTGCTTGTGAAAAAAAAATCATGTTAATTTGTTTTCTGTATCGCTACATGATAAAAATCCCTATGCGAATGGGCTCAATAGATCATCATTGGAAAAAATTCGTGGAAAATGGAGACGAAGCATCTTTTGAGGCAATTTATAACAGCCATGTGGATGATTTGTTCGCATACGGAATGAGTCTGGGTTTTCAAAGGCAGACATGCAAGGATGCCATACAGGATACTTTCATTAAACTTTTTTTATCGAGAAACGACCTTCGTTATATTGAAAATGTAACCGGATATCTTTTCAAATCGTTCAAAAACCGATTGATCGATTTGGCAAGAAAAAATCGCAGTAACGATAGTATCGAGTCCCTAGAAGATAGATTTACTATAGAGGTTACCGTCCTGGACAATATAATTGAAAGCGAAACGCGTGCCATCATAAAAACGCGGGTTGGGCTGTTATTAAATCGGTTAACGACCAATCAACGAGAGGCGATTTATCTTAAATATGTAATGGGGCTTTCTCATAAAGAGATTGCGGAAATTTTAAATATGCGTGAAGAGTCGGCACGAAAACTTCTCTATCGTGCCATGGAAAAATTGCGTCAAAAAGCTACAGAGGATAAGCTGCTTGATAAAACGGTAGTGCTTACGCTTGTTCACTTGTTTTGTCAACTGATGTAATGGCGAAAGCTACTAGCCCAACCCTACTTTAATTGCTATGCCATTATTTTGTCAACAGAGGTAGATACGAGGGAGAAATCGTTGGCTTATGCAGTTACCTTAAATGTTAAATTTTTATTTTTTTGTTTCTTTTCTGTCCACGAAAGTAAAACCGATTCGTCATTTAAGAAAAGGGTTACTATGGACATCAATACTAATTTTTCTCGGGATGTTGATAACCTGTTACAAAATGAGGAGTTTATCAAATGGCGACTTTTTCGAACGGAAGAGTTGGAGGAGTATTGGGAAAACTTCAGGAAAGAAAATCCGCATAATGAGGACGTGTTGCAAGAGGCAATTTCTCGCTTCGAGGCAGTAAAAATCAATTACTACCCCATTTCCGATACCGAAAAAAAAGACATCTTCGGGGAAGTTACGTATCGTATCAAACAGCATAAGAGACACCTGTGGATGTTGCGTGCCGGTTCTGTTGCGGCTGTACTTGTAATGGGGCTGTTGTCTGTCATCTTCGTCAAGGAAATGAAAAATAATGCGCGTCATGCGAGATCCGATAACCCGGCGATGATTGTTGGAAAAACGCTTCCGGAAGAAGAGATCTGTCTGATTACAGCCGGCAAAAAAACCCAATTACCCCATAACGCGCATATCGGAGTAGCCGAAGGGGGAAAGGCTACGATAACATTCGGTACGGATACAAAAAAAGAGATCGAGCTCGCTCAAACGGAAATGAGCAGACTGGTTGTGCCCTATGGCAAAAGAACGTATATGAAGCTTTCAGACGGTACGGAAGTGTGGCTGAACTCGGGGACTCAACTGGATTTTCCTTCGGAATTCAGGGGGAAACGACGCGAAATTTTTGTTGACGGAGAGATTTATATCGAGGTAGCACACAATTCGAAGATTCCGTTTATTGTGCATGCACACGATATGGATATTATGGTGGAAGGTACCGCATTCAATATTACAGCCTATAAGGAAGATAACCGCAAAACGGTTGTATTGGTAGAAGGTAAAGTGAAAATTGAGGCCGGCGACGGTTACAGAGACGAGTTGAGGCCGAATGAAAAGATCGAGATATTCGAACATGCTGTTTCGAAAGAAACGGTGAATGTTTCGGAATACATCGGCTGGAAAGATGGGATATTGGAATTCAACAGCGCACCGATGTCCGAAATTCTGAAAAAGGTGGGCAGGTACTATAATGTTCAATTCGATGAAACGTCGGCGTTAAATGATCAGACCTTTTCGGGGAAATTGTTTTTGTCGGGACATCTGGATAGTGTGATGACTTCCATTTCGATACTCTCCTCTACGGAATATGAAAGAGAAAATAACACCATACGAATACGTAAAAAAACAGCGATGCCTATGAAGTAAAACCTCAAAAAGAAAAATTCAATGAAAAAATCGGACAATGTGGGGGCATTGTCCGATCACGCGAAAATTAATTTACAAATAAACCTAATCAGTAAACTAAATTCATTACAAAAGTATGAAAGAAATTATTAAATCTCAACAATGTGCATGCAAAAAATGCAACCGAAGTTTAAAGATCATGAAAGTATCGACATTACTTTTATTTATCTGCATTTTTAGCTTAGCTGCAGAAAATGTTCGTCCTCAACAGAAAGAGCTTTCACTGGATTTGAAGAATGTGACCCTGCTAAAAGCAATTTCAGAGATTGAAAAATCGAGCGATTATGTGTTTTTGATTACAGATGAGGCAAAAACCGAACTCGGTAAAAAGGTGTCAATCCGGGTAAAGAACGAGAAGATAAGTCATATTCTGAAAATGATGTTGAAAGGCACGGATTTGAATTACAGCTTGGTAGAAAGGCAAGTGACGGTGTATAAAAGTCGCGAAGCCAACAACACGGGTAATTCGAAAACGACCATGGAAAGCATTGCTCAACAGAAGAAGCAAATTACGGGAAGGGTGGTCGATGCAGCGGGCATGCCCATTACCGGAGCCAATATCGTTGAAGTTGGAACGACCAATGGAACGGTTACGGATCTCGATGGAAAATTTACGTTGAGCGTGGCAGACGATGCCATACTGCGCATCTCGTATATCGGTTATCTCACCCAAGATGTCAACACTGCAGGTAAAACCCAGGTTGATGTGGTTTTGCAAGAGGATACGAAAGCATTGGGTGAGCTGGTGGTGATTGGCTACGGCAGTATGGCGCGTAAGGATGTGACCAGTTCGATTACTACCGTGCAGGCCGAAAAGCTGAACGTGGGCGCCTATTCCGATCCCGCGCAGTTGCTGCAGGGTAAAGTGCCGGGATTGGTCATTACCCAGAGCAGCGACCCCAACGCATCGCCTTCCATAACGCTGCGTGGTGCATCTACCATCCGCAGCGGAGCAGCGCAGGAACCGTACTACGTGATTGATGGCGTACCCGGCATGTCGCTGGCCTTGGTTGCTCCCGATGATATCGAGAGTATTGATGTGTTGCGTGATGCCACGGCAACGGCCATTTATGGGTCGAAAGCGGCAAACGGGGTGATTATCATCAATACCAAAAAAGGGCGTGCGGGACATACCAACATTAATTACAGTGGTTATGTTGCAACCGATGAAATACTGAAAAATTGGGACGTGATGGATGGCGACCAACTGCGTCGTTATGCCGCTCAGAATAATATTACCCTTATAAATGACCTGGGTGCCAATACCGATTGGCAGAAAGAGGTGCAACGGACGGGATTAAGTCATAATCATAATGTCTCCATCAACGGCGGATCGGAAGAGGTTTCTTATAACTCCGGCATCAATTATATGGAACGCAAGGGGGTGATTGACGGAACGGAGATGAATCGTCTTATCGGACGGGCATATGTGGAGTCGAAGGCGATAAATAACCGGCTTACCCTTTCGTTTAACGTGAATACCAGTGTGACCAACCGTAAGAGTGTACCCTTCGCCACTCAGGGTCAAAGTGTATTGGATGCGATGTGCTATTACTCGCCACTTGTTCCCGTGAAAAACGAAGATGGCACCTGGTATGAAAATATCGGCATCTCACAAAATTATAATCCTGTGGCGCTGATCAACGAGAATATGTACGACACGGAGAACAAACACATACAGGGAAATGTGAAGGCTTCGCTGGACCTCCTGCCGGGACTGAAGTACAACATGACGCTTGCCTATCAAAACGAGCAGTTCATTTACAGCAACTACAACACGACGCAGTCGCTTGTTGCCGTCGGGATGAACGGTAAAGCCGACCGATCGACTATAAGCAATAAGAAAAAAATGATCGAGTGCTATTTCAATTATGACCGAACTTTTAACGAGAGTCACAAACTGGGTCTGATGGCGGGGTATTCGTGGGAAGAGAGCAACAACAACGACGGATTTAAGTTAACCACTTACGATTTCTACAATGATGATTTAACCTACTATAACCTGGCAATGGGAAACAAAGTCGATATCAACGGCCTCGGACTCGGAGATGGCAGTTATATGCTCTCTACACTGAGAATGATCTCTGTTTACGGTCGTGCCAACTATTCTTTCAACAGCAAATACATTCTTCAGGCGACTATCCGGCGTGACGGTTCTTCGGCTTTTGGCAAGAATAACCGATGGGGTACATTTCCTTCTGCATCTCTTGCCTGGCGTCTTTCGGAGGAGTCGTTTATTAAAGACCTCAATGTGTTTGATGATCTGAAGTTGCGTGCGGGATACGGCATCAGCGGCAATTCGCTGGGATTTGACGTATTTACCGCGACACAGGTTTATGGTGCTACCGGATGGTTTGAATATGTGACACCGTTGGGCGAGACCGAACAGTATCATGTAATCGGACCGACCCGAAATGCCAACCCTGATCTGAAATGGGAACGTACGGGTATGTTTAATGTGGGTTTGGATTTCTCTTTTTTCAACAGCCGCCTGAACGGTACCATTGAATTATACGACAAACGGACTAGGGATCTGATTGCCGATTATCAGGTATCGACCACCCGCTATCCGTATAACTGGCTTACGGCTAATGTGGGTGAGATAAGCAACAAAGGAATCGAATTGAATATCAATGCTATACCCGTGCAAACCGGTCGTTTCAGCTGGGAGACGTCGCTTAATCTTTCCCACAACAAAAACCGGGTGGAGAAATTATCCAATGAAACCTATTCTGTCGATTATTTCGACCGGGCTAACCTGGATGCCGCAGGTTTTTCAACGGCTACCGTACAAAGGGTGATGGAGGGGTATCCCATCGGCCAATTTTATACTTGGCAATGGGCCGGTTACAAAGAGGGTGTATCGCATTTTTATGTATATGGAGAAGGAAGTTTGAAAGATCTCTATGGGGATGATTTTGCCTCAAAAGTGACCCGGCAGTCCGACGGACGGTACACAGACAACCAGACGGGGGACTTGGTTACCACGGCCAAGCCGTTGTATGACGACCGTACCGCAACCGGATCGGCACAGCCAAAACTGATGTTGGGTTGGGATAACACGCTGAATTTCGGGAAATGGACCATGACCGCCTTCTTCCAGGGTGTTTTCGGGAACAAGATCATGAACGGGACCCGCGCCTATTTGAGTAACTATGCCAGTGTGGGTAACGGAAAGAATGTGCTGGCTTCGATGTTTACCGACAACTTGGCCACGGACTACAACTCGCATGCACCTTCTGATCGTTATCTGGAGAGAGGCGATTACTTGAGGCTTTCCACCCTTACGTTGGGATACAACTTCGGCGTTATCAACGCATACATCAAAGGGCTGCGTCTTTATGTTACGGGTAACAATCTGTTCACCATTACCGGTTATAAGGGTATTGATCCGGAAATCAATCTCGGCGGACTGGAACCGGGCATCGATAACCGACAGACCTATCCGCGTACCCGTACCTTTTTGTTGGGCGTAAATGTTAATTTTTAAAATCGTATCAATATGAAGATCAACTATATAAAATTTATTTTCTCAATCTTGCTGCTGACTCTTGCTGCAAGTTGCACCGACCTGGATGTGGAAATTAAGTCGCAATACACGTCATTTCCAAATTCTAAGATAGCTATAGAGGCAAAGACTGCCGATGTGCTTTTTGCAATGCGCGATCCCTTGGCGCGCGATTACAATCATGCGCAGACACTTTCCTCTGATGAGGCTGTGGGTCTTTCCCTGAGCGGCGATTACTACGATAACGGCCGCTATGCGCATATGTCTCTCCACTCTTGGACCCCTGATGATGCCGTCATCGGTTATTTCGAAACATTGACAAGCGGCATAACAAAATGTAACAAGACTATTCTTGAACTGGGTGGTGAGGAATCGCCGGTAACGGCTTCGATTCGCGCTGTTCGGGCATACTATTTTTGGGTATTGATGGACAGTTACGGTGATGTACCTTTGTTGAACCGCCTTCTTGAGGAGGATGAGGCGATTGATCGTTCTCCTCGTGCAAAAGTGGCCGAGTATATCGAATCGGAACTGCTGGCGGTGCTCGATTATCTTCCCACCAATGTGGACGCTTCCACATACGGTAAACCGACACGTTATATGGCGGAAGCACTTCTCGCCAAACTTTACCTGAATTGGGCTGTATATACCTGTGCCGATGTGGCGTCTTATACACCTAACCTGACCAATGAGAAGTTGAACAATGTAGTGGCGATGTGTGACGACATCATCGAATCGGGGAAGTTTGATCTGAGTGATCCGTATTTATCCAAATTTATTCCCGAAAACGGCCCGCATATCAAGGATTTTATCTATGTCATGCCGTACGACAGGGCAACACAGCAAGGAATGACGTATGCACGTTTTTGGACCCACCGCAGCGGGAACAAAGGTTTTTATGGTGTCGATCTTCCGAATAGTGTGGCGGGTAATTTTGCTTACAATCCGGAATTCGCGGATAAATTTTCGCTGACGGGTGACGATCGGAACGAACAGATCCTCAGGGGTCCGCTCTATGTGCGTGATCCGTCCACCTATAAAGCTACTTCGACACCCTGGATTGTGGACGGCGTGCATGTGACGCTTACCCGGGAGATTGAACTGAAAGACCTTCCCACCCTTGATGTGGGAAATGACCTTAAAGGTCGCTCACAGGGTTATCGCTCCATTAAGTTTTATATGGATTTGAAGACAACGAAAGCACAAAATCGCAGTCAGAGCAATGATGTTCCCATCTTCCGTTATGCCGATGTGTTGCTGATGAAGGCCGAAGCAATTCTGAGGGGGGCAACTGCAACAAAGGGCGATACCCCGGCTTCGCTGATGAATCAGATTCGATCGTACGTTCATGCACCGTTGTTTGTCGGCTCGCCTACCTTGGACGATCTGCTGGACGAAAGGGCTCGCGAGTTTGCGGATGAGAGCTGGCGTCGTAACGACCTGATCCGGTTCGGTAAATTCGAGGATGACTGGGGCTTTAAGCATGTGGTCAATCCGACGGCGAAAACGCAGAAATTCCGCCGCATCTTTCCGATACCTACTTATGTGTTGAATACCAATACGAATTGGAAACAAAACACGGGTTATTGATGTGGTATAAATTAACAGAAGGGCAGTTGAAAGGTGGATTGATATTCGCTTTCAACTGCTTTTTTGTAGATGACATCTTTTTTGAACAGATATCAGTATAAACGACCTTCGTTCAAAATGGGAAAACAATATCCATTTGTATGAAAAAAGCACCTTTTAAATTGTTGTTTCTCAACCTGTTGATAATATCTTGTGTCAATTCGCAACAATTTCAACAAGAAGCGAGGATTCAATACGTTGACACCCGGGTGGGAACTGCGGCTTCCATAACAAAGCATGCCGGTAGGTTTGGCAAAGGAAGTGAAGAGTATGCGCAAACGATTCCCGCTGTACTTGAACCCAACGGCATGAATTTTTGGACGCCACAGACAAGGGATACCGAAATCAAATGTATCGCGCCCTATTATTACCGGGATTCTATTTTGCAGGGATTTCGAAACTCACATTGGATTAACGGTGGTTGTACACAGGATTACGGATCGATGACATTGATGCCTCTTTTTGGGACGCTGAAAACCGATCCCGAAAAACGAGGCAGTATTTTTTCGCATGATCAGGAAACAGCCACTCCTTCTTATTATTCCGTATTTCTTGAAAATTATGGTATTAAGGCGGAAATGACCGGAAAATCGCGTTCCGCTATTTTTCGGTTTACCTACAGCGAACAAGGTGATGCTTTTTTGGTCGTAAATCCCAATAGTGATGAAGGGGAAGGATGCATTGAGATCGATACGGTCCGGTATGAAATCAGAGGATATAATCCCGTTCATCGGATTTATCAGGGATGGGGACAATATGCGGGATACAATGGATACTTTATTGTTTCCTGCCAAAAGCCATGGGAAGAATTCGGTACTTTTATCGGCGATACCGTTTTTCCCGGAAAGACCGCATTGTCGAATAGGAAACAAATCGGAGCATACATCCGTTTCCGGGTTGAAGAGAACGAGGAAGTCATCATAAAAGCTTCATCCTCGTTTACGGATGAGGAAGGTGCCCGTTTAAATATGGAGAAGGAAATTCCCACGTGGAATTTCGACCAAGTGAGGGACGATTTATCGCAGATATGGGAAAAACACTTGGCATTAATCGAGGTGGAGACGGATTCCGAAGAAGAGAAGTGCAAGTTTTACGGAGCGTTGTACAGAGCATCGTTTCTCCCGCGCACTTTTAACGATGTGGACGGACGCTATCCGTCGTTTGCTGCGGGGAAACCCATCAGGCGTATGGAGAAAGGGCGGAATTATTACGACGATTTCAGCATGTGGGATACTTACCGTGCGTTGCATCCTTTGCTCAACATCATCTCGCCCCGGAAATCGGGAGACATGGTGCATTCTTTGATATTGAAATATGAGCAGGGTGGGTGGTTGCCCATTTTTCCATGCTGGAACAGTTATACATCGGCAATGATTGGCGATCATGGTATTTCTGTTATTGGGGATGCCTTTGTAAAAGGAGTGAGAAATTTCGATATCGAAAAGGCGTATGAAGGGATGCGGAAAAATGCGTTTGAATCGCCTTCCTCTATCGAGGATTACAAAAACGGGATGGGGCGACGTGCCCTGAAATCGTATCTTCGGTATGGATACATTCCGCTTGAGGACAGTGTGCCCGATGCCTTTCATACGCATGAGCAAGTATCGCGTACCTTGGAATATGCGTACGATGACTTTGTGTTGGCGCAGGTAGCTAATGCATTGGGCAAAAAAGAGGATTATCGTGTGCTATCAACGAGGGCGATGAATTATGCGCATGTAATCGATACAATTTCGGGTTATGCACAAGGACGTTATGCCAATGGAGAATTTCTCAAAGCGAATAATGCGTTCGATTTCGTCGATTTTATTACAGAGGGAACACCGGCCCACTACACATGGTATGTTCCTCACGATGTACCCGGGTTGATTCAACGGATGGGTGGTAAGGCGAAGTATCTCGCCAAGCTCGATTCCATGTTCTCCGAAGGGCTTTATTGGCATGGTAATGAACCCTGTCATCAAATACCGTTTATGTTTAATTATGCCGGTCGGTCGTGGCGAACGCAAGAAGAAGTACGCCATATTATGGAGACGGAATATCTAAATGATCCCGGTGGCCTCTCCGGAAATGACGATGCGGGGCAGATGTCGGCTTGGTACGTATTTGCTTCACTTGGCTTTTATCCTGTTTGTCCGGGCACACCTTATTACATGATTGCAAGTCCGAGTTTCAAGAAAGCCGTGATAAAGTTGGAAAACAACAAAAAATTTATAATTATCGCCCATAATGCTTCGCCCGAAAATAGATATATCCGGTCTGCCAAATTGAATGGGAAAGTGTATACTAACAATTATTTATTCCACAGCGACATACTAAAAGGGGGAGTAATCGAGTTTGATATGGGCTCAACCCCGAACATGGAGTGGGGGAGTAAATACCCGTGAAGAGCCTTCCGCTCCTTATGGTTACGAGAAAGGGATGTTGTCTTTTTTTGAGAAAGACAATAAGTTGGAAGGGAAAGTTGAATTTGGAGAGAGTTACAAAAGAGGCAGTCACCTTTCGATAATTCGGAGACAAAGGATCTCTCTCTTAAATTGATTTATCCGAAAATTGAAGGAGAAAATAAGTTCATTAAACAAAATAAAAAATCAAGTGTTTATTATAATAACAAAACAAGAAAATAGGAGCTTTAAAACCATAAAAAATAAATACTATGTTTTCCACAGGTCATTTACATCCGATGATGGTACATTTTCCCATTGCCTTGCTTCTTTTGGGATTTGTTTTTGAAATTTGTTCTCTCCTTTTCAAAAAAGAAACGTGTTGGTCTTTTGCAGGGTTCTGGTTGCTTATAGCAGGAACATTGGGAGCTCTGGCCGCTTTTGGTTCCGGTTTGCTTTTTACAAGCGAATTAACAGGAACAGCGGGAAAAATAAAGGAAATCCATGAAATTTTGGCAGGAATGACGGTATTGTGTGCCCTTGTCGATTCCGGTTTGAAGATTTACCTCAAACTTTCTCATAAAGAGAACGATACCCTGAAATGGATTTCGTTTGGCTTTTATGCGCTTTCGGCCATCTTGGTAATAATAACCGGTTTTTACGGAGGGAATCTCGTATATACATATATGTTACCACTTTAAGAAATAGAAATTTAAAAATGTAAACGTTATGAAAACAATGCGTAATGTCATTCTTTTGTTGTCTGTTATCAGCGTAATAGCGGTAACGGGGTGCAAGAAATCTACTCCTACCAAAACCATAGCTGACCTTAAAGAAGGAATAGTAGGAGAAACTACGGCAAGTGCCAAGTATGCTGCTTTTGCCCAAAAGGCACGTGAAGAAGGCTGCGATACGATAGCCAAACTGTTTGAGGCTGCCTCTAAAGCAGAAGCTGTTCATGCAGCCAACCATAGAAAAGTGTTGGAAGCGCTGGGAGAGAAAATGGACGATTTTACTCCTCAATTTGAGGTAGGAACAACTGCCGAGAATCTTCAAGCTGCCATTAAGGGTGAATCGTATGAAGTGGATACGATGTATGTGAAATTTTTGGAAGATGCAAAGGCAGAAAAAGTGGAGGATGCGGTGAAGTCGTTTACCTGGGCGTACGATACGGAGAAAAAGCATCGTGATTTTTACCAAAAAGCGCTACAAGCGTTTAACGTAAATGATGAAAGCACGTTGCCCTATAGCTATGCCGTTTGTCCGGTTTGCGGCAACACTTACGACGAGGCAACGGTGGAGGAAAAGTGTGCTTTCTGTCTGACTCCCAAAGAACAATTTGTGGTGTTTTGATTATCCTATTCCACGGTGACGGATTTTGCCAGATTTCCGGGTTGATCAACGTCGCATCCTTTAACTACAGCAATATGATAAGCCAGTAACTGCAAAGGAATAGAGGTCAAAATGGGGTA
>ENA-UOYA01003216-UOYA01003216.1-activated-sludge-metagenome-genome-assembly--contig:-NODE-3216-length-14798-cov-7.669470_pt1 | contig 14798 bp, 8 predicted proteins | sample MGYA00238163_ERZ764804 | MGnify/ENA primary metagenome ERZ764804 (study PRJEB28919, sample SAMN05720223) | activated sludge metagenome | isolation source: Anaerobic digester | place: Hong Kong...
TGTGGTTTTCGGGGCCCACTACGATCACATCGGAACCGGCGAGCAGTACTCCATGGACCCCTCCGCCGCGGGCAAGACGCACTACGGCGCCGACGACAACGCCTCCGGCGTCGCGGGCATCATCGAGCTTGCCCGCGTCCTGGCGGCGCGGCCGAAACACCGGCGCGGCTACCTGTTCGTGGCGTTTGCCGGCGAGGAATTAGGCCTGCTCGGCTCCAGCTACTGGGTGAAACAGCCCGGCCTCCCTCTAGACAAAGCGGTGGCCATGATCGACCTGGACATGATTGGCCGCATCCGTGGGCGGCGCATCCAGATTGGCGGTGAGCCATCGGCCAAAATGCGTAAGTTTCTGAATACATTGAGCGCGCGAAACAAGCTGGAACCGGAGTACGCAGAGCCGCCCGGCTACAGCGCGAGTGATCATTCCGCCTTCGCTGCCCGTCCCATGCCGGCGCTATTTTTCTTCTCGGGATTGCATCCCGACTACCATACGCCCAGGGACACCTGGGATAAGATCAATGCGGCGGGCAGCGCCGACCTCCTTCGGCTGGTGATGGAACTGGGCGAACACCTGGCGGATGCCGCCCGTCCAGGCGAAGTTGACTAATCTTCGGCTGAATTCGCGCCGATAAGCCCAATGGAAGAGAAATAAACATCGTGGTGTATCACCACGCGGTCTTATGTGTGCGAAAATGGCCAATCCGGTGCCAAATATCGAAACATCGACTTTGCCGGCCGATCGGGTCTGGACCTTACCCCCTCTGATTCTGCACCCGTTCGCCGACGCGTCGGGGCCCGGCAAACTGGTCGAAAGTTCCCGCGCCAGCCTGATGCTCGATGGGTTGCTTCCCGCCGAGCATACGCAGGAAGAGCTTTCGCGCAGGGTGTTGGAAGGCCGATATTACGAGATCCGGATGTTATACTACGTTGGCAAGGACGTATCGCGCTGGATCGACCAGTGCGCCGACTTCGCCGCCCGGGACCCCGTCTTGCGCAGCTGCGGACTCCGCCGCCAGAGCTTCGCGGCCCTGTTGGTCGAGGCGCCCCCGCAGCACGTGCAGGACAAACTGAAGCAGTGGGGCGTGGTGGATTACCGAGCCATCTTCACGCGTGCGTTGGGGTTGAACGCGGTTTTCTCCCAGGTCCCCGAACGTGACGCTCTCAACGAGAACTTTCTGCGCCATTACTATCGTTTTGCGGACCACTTTTTCGCCTGCACTCAAAGCCTGACGCCGTTCACCGCGGCGTCTCCCGCGAATTTCCATTTTGAGCTTTACGCCTCCGGAGAGTACTCCAAAATGCTCGAGCGCGAGTGGGAAGAGGACAATATCCGCTAACCGGCGCGCAGCGTTCGCTTCGAGGCTCGATGATATAATCGGGCATGCCGTTTTGCCCTGCCCTTTTGGTCCGTCAGAACTTTCCGGACCTGACCCTTCAAGACATTCCAGGCACCGCGCGCCGCGAACTGGAACAGGCCGGTTTCGCCTCCCGCCTCCAGCCCGGAAGCCGCATCGCCATTGGGGTTGGAAGCCGAGGCATCTCCAATCTCGCCGTGATTGTGCGCGCGGTGGTGGACTACTGGAAGTCGGCCAGTATGCGCCCGTTCATCTTTCCGGCCATGGGGAGCCATGGCGGGGCGACGGCCGAAGGGCAGGCAGGCGTCCTGGCTCACTTCGGCATTACGGAATCCAGTATGGGTTGCCCTATCGTGAGCAGTTTGGAAGTGGTCCGGCTCGCCAAGACGCCCGAAGGAATCGCTACATCCATGGATCGCGCGGCCTTCGAGAGCGACGGGGTGATGCTGATTGGCCGCGTCAAATGGCACACGGACTTTTCGGGCAGGATTGAGAGCGGCCTCTACAAGATGATGGCCATCGGGCTGGGCAAGCTGGACGGCGCCCAGCGCTATCACGCTTACGGCCACAAGATAGGCCTCGAACGCGTGATCCGCAGCGTGGGACGCCAAGTGCTTGCTTCCGGAAAGATCCTCGGCGGTTTGGCCATTCTTGAGGACGCCTACCACCACACGGCCCAACTCACGGCCGTGCCGGTGGAGGTGATGGAGCAGAAGGAAGAGGAACTGCTCGAGCTGGTCAAATCGTGGATGGCGCGCATTCCCGTTCCCGAAATCGACATCCTCATCATGGACGAGGTGGGCAAAAACATCAGCGGCGCCGGCATGGACACCAAAGTCGTGAACCGCAGCATGTACGGGAACTACAACGCCTGGGACACCGGTCCGAACATTGAGCGCATCTTCGTGCGCGACCTGAGCGAGATGACATACGGCAATGCCGTGGGCTTCGGCCTTTCTGACGTGGTTACGGACCGTCTCATCAGCAAGATCGATTGGAAAGTCACTCTGATCAATTCACTGACCGCTTCCACGCCGAACTCGATCCGCACGCCGATCCACTTCCCCTCCGACCGCGAATGCCTGGAGACCATCTGGGTGACCGTGGGCAAGTTCGAGCAGGAAACGGTGAGTTACGTCTGGATCCGCAACACGCTGGAACTGACGCCGCTGGTGATCAGCGAGAACCTGCGGGATGTTGTGGAGCGCAATCCCCTGCTTGAAATCGTCGGGCAGGCCCGCGAATTGGAGTATGACGCATCCGGCAACCTGAAGAACTGGTGGTAGTAAGTTTGCCGGTGAGTCTTCAGGTCCAGAAAGAGTAAAGGTCCCCCGCGCGGAGGTGGAAGCGGAAGCGCACTTCGCGGTTGGAGAGGGCAGCAATGTTCGCGGCCTTCTTCCAGCGGACTTCCATGCTCGTTGCGTCCCCTCGGACCGCAACGCAGCCGGCCCGGGTGAACGGTTCGATTACGCGGCCATTCCTGTCCAGCGCCTCGACCCGCAGTTCGCCCTTCCGCACAGCTGCATTCACAAACAACCGTGTGCCCTTGAAGCGCAGCACGCGAGTGGTCAGCGTTCCGGGGCGATCACCCGCGCGCATGGAGGCGAACCCATCCCGCCGCAGCGTGGCCAGTCCCGTCGAACACACCCCGGAATCCTTCGTGCCGGGCGCGCCGGCCCGTCCGCTGACATAGAAATAGAGTTGGTCGCCCACCGTCACACAGCAACCGCCGGCCGACTGCACATTGCCCCAATTCCAGTCCCCATAGTGTTCCGAGACAGGCACCAACGCGCGCCGGTCGGGACGATGCCAGTGAAAACCGTCGCGGCTGTACGCTGCGATCACTTCGTTGGGTTTCGGCCGGTCCGTGGGCTGGCCACGCCAGATGGTAAATAGCCCCAGCATGAGGCTCTCGTACGCGGCGGCGTCCAGGTTATAGAGCTGGCAGGGTTTCTTCAAATCGTCGCGCTGCGGGTCCAGGCGGTCCGCGCTTACCCACGGGAGCGGATCTAAGCGCTTCCAGTTCATGCCCGCCACAGGGTCCCGGCTTTCTCGGTAGCGTCGCATGCGCCCATTGCGGTTGTCGTCCTTGAGGCTGAACACCCACATCTTGCGGAACGGATTGTAGAACATGGTGCTGCGGTCCTTGGCAGGGCCGCTACGTTCCGCCTCCTCGCCCCAGTGAATCCCATCGGATGAGTAATGGAGGCTGAATGTCGGCGGATCGGTGGGGCGCTGGCGAAAGAGCACAAACCTGCGTTTGGGATTGGAGGTCTCCAGGTCCAGCCACACCGTGGTCGAGCCTCGCGGTGTGTCAAGCACGATATTGGTGCCAGGGACGACGTCGAGACGCGGCTTGATCCAGCGAATGCCATCCTCGGAAAACGCGTATGCCGTCGAGCCCCAATAACCAGCCATGTACCACATCTTGAACAGACGGTCCGCCGGGTCAAACCACACTCCATCGCTGAAAACCATCGAGGCTGCGCCCTTGGCCGTGGATTCCCAGGGATGCTCGGGCTTCACCAGCGGGCACGCCGGGTGGTAGAGGGCCTGGTGATAGACGCGCTCCAAATCGGTCGCCGAGATCAGGAAATCGTCCACGAAGAGCTGGCGTCCGACATCGATGGGAAGGACTTCCGGCGGCGCCTTGAGATAGGGACACTCCATTGGCTCATACGGCACCGCGTCACGAACAGGAGGCCAGACTTCAAACAGACGGATTCCGTTGTAAAGGACCTCGCCACCGGATTCCCAGGTCTTGGCCGTCGCGTAGGCGTATGCCGCCAACCACTGCGCCGCTGTCCGCCGTGTGATTCTCTCGTCCATGTAAGAAATGTCCTTCCCTTGTGAGTGTTTCTTATGTTACATTCTCGCCGAGGAGGATATCTGATGGCTTGTAAGACACCGAAGAAGGCAGCGAAACCGGCCCCGAAGAAGAAGGCAAAGTAACGGCAGGGTTTTCCTGGAAGGGGGCCGCGTCACGCAAGTTGAACGGTCCCCAGAATGCCCCCTGACGATTCCCCACTCGCATCTGCGCAACGCTTCTGGTGTCTTCATCCCTCAGCGCGTGTAGTCTTTTCCCTGACAGCTGACATTACAACCACAAGGCGATATGAGGAGACCGCGGGCTTGGCGATGCCTTGGCACGCACTTGCGATGGGGCACAACTATTTGATTAAAAGTCGTTGATATTCTGGATTTTACGGCAACTTAACGTCACATCCTTCCCGGAGGGGAAACATCCTCTTGTACCAGGTCGTCTTTAGGTATACCGATATGCGCGCCAACCGCACCAACAGCATCCGCAAGCTCTCGATGGCCCTGCTGGCAGTTGCCTGCAGCTTAATGGCCGCCGAGCACCACGGCGTCGTCAAATCGGGCGGATTACCGGTACCCGGAGCCACCGTTACCCTCACGCAGGGGGACAGAAAAGCCGTGACAAGCACGGACGAACGTGGCGTATACTCATTCGCCGATCTCGCCGATGGTGTTTGGACAATCGAAATCGAGATGCTCGGCTTCAAGAAGATCCGCTCGGAAGTGGCCGTGGGCACGAGCATCATGCCTCCACCTTTCGAATTGGAGTTGCTGCCGGCGGGCGGCATAGCGGAAAGGAAAACGGAAGCGGCCACGCGGGCGGCGCCGGCAAAGCCGGACGCGGCTCAACAACGGCAAGCGCAACGCTCCGCCACGCCGGCGCCAAACGCCCAGCCCTGGATGAATGGCCGCAATGGAAACGGCTATCAGAGGCTGGACGTAAACGCCGCGTCCATGGGATCCCTCGCCGGAAGCAACGGCCTCAGCAGCGACTTAAACCTGGCGGATTTGAGTCAGAGCGCCGAGGATTCCATGCTGGTCACCGGCAGCCTCAGCCGCGGACTCGACATGCCGATGCACAACGATTGGTTCGGCCCCGGGGGCTTTATGCCCGGACCTCCCGGCGCGGGTCCCATGGACGGGCCCGGAGGTGAGCCTCCGGCGGGTGGTCCTGCGCCTTCCCTGGTAGGTCCGGCTGGAGCAATGGCCATGGGCGGTCCCGGCAGAGGCGGCATGATGGGTGGTCCGATGGGGGGCGGCCCCATGGGTGGACCCGGTGGCGGACCGGGCGGCTTTGGTGGTCCGGGGGGACCCGGAGGCCCGGGAGGCTTCGGCGGTCCCGGTATGCGTGGCGGCCGGCCAGACTGGCAGGGGCGCCGCAATACCATGGCCTTCGGCAACAACCGGCGGAATCCACGCATGCGCTATCGGGGCGCTTTATCCTTCGATTTGGATAACTCCGTTTGGGATGCGAAATCGTATTCGGTCACCGGCGCGCAGACAGAGAAGCCGGCGTATGCCAATGCTCGCGCGAACATCATGTTGGGTGGCCCGCTCAAGATTCCCAAGCTGCTAAGCGGCGAGAAGGGAATGTTCACGTTCAATTACCAGTTGACCCGCAGCCGCAACGGAACCACACAGTTCGGCACCGTGCCCACGGATCTCGAGCGCGCGGGGGACTTCTCGCAATCCTCCTCGCAGACGGCGGCAGTCATTTACGATCCTCTGAGCGGGGCGCCGTTCGCGTCCAACGCCATTCCCGCATCGAGGCTGGACACGACTGCGCTGGCCTTGCTGAAGTTCTACCCGAAGGCGAATCTTCCCGGCACACGCAATAACTATCAGGCGCCCCTGGTCAGCACAAACAACAGCGACAACATCAACGCTCGCGTGAATCAAACTATCACGAGGAAGGACCGCTTGTCGGGCGGCATCGGTTATCAGGGCGGGAACAGCGTCACTCCGAACCTGTTTGGTTTCACGGGTACGGGCGAAAACCGCGGGCTGAACACGAACGTTGCCTGGTCGCGCACCATTCGTACCACGCTCATCAACAACCTTCGTTACACCTTCAGCCGCATGAGGAACACGACGACGCCATATTTCGCCGGCCGCGAGAACGTGGCTGCGGAACTCGGCATCACCGGTACGTCACAGGAGCCGCGCAACTGGGGCCCGCCGGATCTTTCCTTCACCAATTACACGGGCCTCTCCACCTCGAACGCAGCCTTGAATCGCAACCAGACCAGCTCGGTGGGAAACAGCCTGCTCTGGATCCACGGCTCCCATAATATAACCGTCGGCGCGGACTACCGGCGGCATCAGATGAACCGGATCTCCGACACCAACGCGCGGGGGACGTTTATCTTCACGGGATCGATCACGGCCGCAAGCGGCGCGGGCGGGTGGGACCTGGCGGATTTTCTACTGGGCCGTCCATACGCGAGTTCGATCCGTTACGGCAACGGCGACCTGTATTTCCGTTCGTCCGCGTTCGGCGCGAATGTAAGCGACGATTGGCGGGTCAACGCACGCCTGACTTTCAACTTCGGAGTGCGCTATGACTACACGACACCCACCACGGAGCTATACGACCGCCTGGTGAACCTGGACATCGCGCCGGGCTACATAGCTATCTCCCAGGTACTGCCAAACCAGAGCGGCCCATATTCGGGCTCGTTTACGCGATCCCTGGTCGACCCGGACCGCAACAACTTCTCGCCGCGCGTGGGCCTGGCATGGAAGCCCTTTGCCAAGCACTCCACGGTCATTCGTTCCGGTTACGGCGTTTACTACAATACGCAGGTCTACACGTCCATCGCCAGCAACATGGCGCAGCAGCCGCCTTTCTCGCAAACCTTGCAGATCGCCACTTCGGCGGCGAACGTATTGACACTGCGCAACGGCTTCACAGCCTCGCCGAGCCAGAACATCACCAACACATACGCCATCGATCCGCATTACCAGATTGGCTACGCGCAAACCTGGAACTTCTCGATCCAGCAGAACCTACCGGCGTCGCTGGTGGCAGTGGCCACCTACCTGGGGACCAAGGGTACACGTCTGGATCAGCAGTTCCTGCCCAACTCGACGCCGCCTGGCGCGACGACTGTTAGCGCCTATCCATCGGGCTATACCTACGAGCAGTCCAACGGCAACTCCGTGTACCACGGCGCCACGTTCCAGTTGATGCGCCGCTTCCGGAGCGGTCTGGGGGGCCGAGTGTCTTACACGTATTCGAAATCGATCGACGACGCCGGCACTGGCGGACGCGCCGTGGTGGCGCAGGATTACCTGAACCTGGCCGCCGAGCGAGCGCTTTCGAGCTTCGATCAGCGACATAATTTCTCGCTCAACTGGCACTACAGCAGCGGCATGGGGATGCGCGGTGGCGCCATGATGCAGGGCTGGAAGGCCAAGCTTCTGCGAGATTGGACCTTCATGAATACCCTCACGCTCCGCTCGGGGACGCCATTGACGGCCACGGCCGGCGGCACGCGGTCAGTCACGGGCGGCACGGGTGTTTCGGGCAGCGTGCGCGCCGATGCCACCGGGTTGCCCATCAAAGCCACTTCCACCAGCCCGTACTTCAATACGGCGGCGTTTACGCAGCCCGCTGCCGGCTCCTGGGGCAACGCGGGGCGCAACACCATCCCGGGGCCCGCCACGTTCAGCTTGAATGCATCGCTGAGCCGAAGCTTCGAAGTGGGCGAGCGCCGCAACATCGAATTGAGAATGGAAGCCACGAACTTGCTCAACCATGTCACCATCACGAGCTTCGGAACTACGGTCGGGTCGAGCATTTTCGGCGTAGCCAACTCGGCCGCCGCCATGAGGAAGATGACCGCCAGCTTGCGGTTCAGGTTCTAACTTATGCGTGCTACCATCGCCACATTCCTCAGCGGTTTGCTCATTGCGAGCGCACAGCAGCCGCCGGTTCCGCGAGGAGCCTTCAAATTCGAGACCACTACGCAGCTTGTCGTAGTGAACGTAGCTGTGAAAGACAAGAGCGGCAAACCGGTCGAAGGTTTGAAGGCGTCCGACTTTACGATCGCGGAGGACGGCAAGCCCCAGAAGATCGCGGTGTTCGAGTTCCAGCGCCTGGAGGAACCCGTCGCCACTCCGGCCGAGCGCAAGTTGATCCAACGCGGCGCGGAGAGCACACCCAAGGCCGCTCCCGCCGCGCAGCCGCCCGCCCCGGCGCAGATTGCGCCGTCGAAACCCGGCGAGATCCGGTATCGCGACCGCCGTCTGCTGGTCATGTTCTTCGACCTGACCTCCATGCCGACCGCGGATCAAATCCGCGCCCAGAAAGCCGCGCTGAAGTTCCTTGACTCGCAGATGACGGCTTCCGACATGATGGCCGTGATGACGTTCTCGAGCGACTTGAAGGTGCTGCAGGATTTCACCAGCGATCGCGACGCGCTCATTCGGACCATTAAGGGCATCAACATTGGCGAGGGCAGCGATATGGCTGTGAACGGCGCCACATCCGGAGACGAAACCGCCGCCGACACGGGCGACGCCTACACTGCCGACGACACCGAATTCAACATTTTCAATACAGATCGCAAACTGGCCGCCATCGAAACGGCCTCCCGCATGCTTTCGTCGCTGCCGGAGAAGAAAGCGCTGATCTACTTCGCCAGCGGCATGACCAAGACCGGAGTGGACAACGAAGCGCAGATGCGTGCGACGATAAACGCGGCCATCCGTAGCAATGTGTCGCTCTACCCCATCGATGCGCGTGGCCTGGTGGCGCAGGCTCCGCTCGGCGACGCCACCAAGGCTTCGCCCGGCGGTCAGGGCATGTACTCCGGCAGTTCAGCGCGCTCCACGATGACCAGCTTCCAGGATCAACAGGAATCTCTGTACACGCTGGCCGCCGATACCGGCGGCAAGGCGCTGCTCGACGAGAATGATCTCTCCCTGGGCATCCAGCAGGCGCAAAAGGATATCGCCAGCTATTACATACTGGGCTACTACAGTACTAATCAGAACATGGACGGCCGCTATCGGCGCATCAAGGTGCAGTTGACGAATAAGACATTTTCGGCCAAACTCGACTACCGCAGCGGCTACTTCGCATCCAAGCAGTTCCGCGATTTCAACTCAACGGACCGCGAGCGCCAACTCCAGGAGGCGCTCATGCTGGGCGACCCGGTGACCGACCTGCCGATCGCCATGGAAGTGGCGCACTTCCGCCTGGGACGCGACCGCTATTTTGTGCCGCTCGCGGTGAAGATCCCGGGCAGCGAATTGGAACTCGCCCGGCATGGCGGCGCCGAGCGCACGCGCCTGGATTTCATCGGGCAGGTGAAGGACGCGAAGGGCTCGCTGGTAGCCACCGTGCGCGACGACATCGAGGTCAAATTGAAAGGCGAGAACGCCGGCCAGCTATCCAAACGGAACCTGCAATACGACACCGGCTTCACGCTACAGCCGGGCACATACACGGTGAAGTTCCTGGCACGGGAGAACGAAACCGGCAAGATGGGCACGTTTGAGATGAAATTCAAGGTTCCCGACCTCACCACGGAGCGCAATTACCTGCCCATCAGCAGCGTGGTGTTGAGCAACCAGCGTGAGAGCCTGAAGGCCGCCGTTGCCACCGCCGAGCGCGACAAGAAGCTGCTGGAAGCCAATCCCCTGGTGCAGGATGGCGAGAAGCTGGTACCCAGCGTGACACGTGTTTTCCGCACGGACCAGGAGATGTACGTCTACTTGGAAGCGTATCAGCCTGCAGCTCAGTCCACCGAGCCGCTCATCGCCAGCGTTAGCTTCTTCCGAGGCAAGCAGAAAGCGTTCGAAACCCAACCGCTCCAGGTGACCGAGGGGCTGAATCCGAAAACCAAGGCGGTGCCCATCCGTTTCAGTCTCCCACTGAGCAAGCTGACGCCCGGCCGTTATACGTGCCAGGTGAGTGTGCTGGATCCCACCGCGCGGAAGTTCGCCTTCTGGCGCGCGCCGGTAGTGGTCATCCCAAAACCGGCAGCGTAAGCGAAGAGGCAGGCGAAGCCGCCTGCCTCGAGTCAAGATCTACTTGCCCATCTTGCGAAGACGCTTCAGGCTTTGCTCGATGCCCGTGAGACCCGGATAGGCGCCGGATTCTTCCTCGACGATGTACCACTCGGTGGCGCCCAAGGTTTCGCAAGCTTTGAAGACCGCGGGCCACTTCACATCGCCGTCGCCGACCAGCGCATCCTTCTTGGTCGCGGACCACTCCTTCACGTGTACCGTGAGGGCGCGACCGGGATACTCTTTCAGCACCTGCACCGGATCGGCGCCGCCGTGCACGATGTGGCCGATATCCAGCTGCATCACCACGGCCTTGTCCGTGTTCTTAAAGAAGGTGTCCCAGGGGCGTTCGCCATCCAACATCTGAAACTCAGCCGTGTGGTTGTGATACCCCACGTACATCCCCTGTTCCTGCACCTTCCGGCTGGCTTCGTTGAAGATCTTCGCTGTCTCCAGCCATGCCTGTCGCGAAGCGCGGTACTTTTCCGGAAGGCCGGGAACAATCAGGAACTTGTTGCCGATGCCCCTGTTGAAGTCGATGGTCTCAGCCAGTTTATCGCCCATGATGGTATCGATGCCGATGTGCGTGCCGCAGCACTTCAGGCCGTTCATGATCAGCATCTTCCGCAACTCCGTGGCAGTCTTGCCGTAGTACCCGGCAAATTCGACGCCTATGTAGCCGAGCTTGGCAACCCCCGCGAGTGTCCCCTCGAAGTCCTGCTTGCAGAGGTCGCGAACCGAGTAAAGTTGCACGCCGATAGGAATCTTGTCCTTGGCTGCGGACAGGATTCCAGCGAATCCCGCGGCGGTTGTGCACCCAAACGCGCGGCGAGTCAGTTGCTTATCCATGGTAGTCCTCATGACCACACACCATCAAAGCACATCTACTGCTTTGCCGGTGCGAGCGGATTCGTAGCAGGCTGCCAGGACGCGCTGGCTGCGGATGCCGATGGCCGCGCCAACGGCCGGGGCACGGTTGTCGAGAATCGCCTGGCTGAACTCCTCGATCTCGGCGCGGTAAGGGTTGACCGGCTCAGGCGCGATTTCGATCTCGCCCGCCGCCGCGCGGCTCTGCTGCGCGTCGTAACCCGCCGCGCCGCCTTCCAGCCGCGCGACCATGGTCCCGTGGCTCGCCTGCCCGATAGTCCCCTTGGCGTGTATCGAGCCGCGTGTGCCGTAAAGCTCCAGCACGTTGTCGCTGGAAGCGTCCGGAATCGAGAAGAACGCGTCCACCATGCCCAGTGCGCCGTTCTCGAACCACAGCATGGCCAAGGCGCTGTCTTCACTCTTGTAATCCTGCACGATGGTGTTGGCGAAGCAGCTCACCTTCTTCACGTTACCGAAGAACATCTCCAGCAGGTCGATGCAGTGCCCACCCATGTCGATGAGCGAACCACCGCCGCCGAGCGCGGGATCCTGACGCCAAGCGCCTTCGATGCGCGGATACCAGCATGAAAGCTGCGCGCGGCCCAGCACGGGCTTGCCCAGCGCGCCATCGATGATCAACTTCCTAGCGGCCTGGTGTTGCGCGGTGAACCGCATCATGAGCGCCGTGCCCAGTTTCACTTGGGCCTTCTCGGCCTCGGCGGCCATGTGTTCCGCTTCGGCCACGGTCATGCCCAACGGCTTTTCGCACAACACGTGCTTGCCGGCGGCGATGGCTGCCAGCGCATGTTCGCAATGCAGGTACACGGGCGTCGCGATGTAGACGGCATCCACATTGCTCGCCAGCAGTTCCTCGATGCTCGCGCAGGCACGGGCGCCGAATTGCGCGGCTACCTCCTGGTTCGCCGTCGGGTTCACATCGAACACCACCGCGAGCGTTGCGTTCGAGGCTTTGGTGAGCCCCTCGGGAATAGTCCGGCGGCGCGCGATGCCGCCGCATCCGATTACGCCCCAATTGATTGTCTTTGACATGATTTTATGGTTCAAGCTCTGTATATGCTTTGGTCAGTCTAACCTGCCAGTCCTTCCATGACGACTCTTCGGCCACTACTGCGTCTCCGGCGGCACGTTGCCATAGGACCACGGCGCTTTAAACGGCTTGGCCGGCGAACGCTCCGGAACCTTGCCGGGCTTCAGGCGCCGCGCCATCTCGACGCCGGCTTCCACGAACCGGTTCCCGGCCGTAATCTCCAGATTGCTATAGGCGGTGAGCCTCGTCTCGTAACCTCCGCCCGAAGCGCTGAACGCCTCCTCGGTGGGCACGTACCCTACGCAGCCGTTGGCGAGTTCCACCGGAAAAGTGAACGGGAACGGGCTCCCACGCTTGATGCGCAACCCGAGTTCGCAGAAGAACTCGGCCGGATTCGAAACGAGAACGGCGGGCCCCACCTGGACGGCCTGCACTTCGGCTTCGACAACCGGCTCCTTGGCGATGATGGCGTCGAGCATGACAATCTCTTTGGCAAAGACCCACTCGGTCAGGTCCATCGAGGCGGGATCTTTGGCCGCGATTTCATAGCAGCGCTTCACGCGTTCCGGGCTGGGCCTGCGCCGGTTGATGCGCAACGTAACGCTGCGCGCATCGAGCGGCGTGAGCGCACCCGGCTGCATCGATAGCAGCACTTTCACAGCCTCCGCGCCCACTCGTCCGCCAACCAGCTTTGCGTATTCCTCGCCGTTCGGTAGCGCGTAGGGGCTGAGGTTGTCCACCTGCGTCACATCTCCGCAAGCACCCTGCAGGAACAGCACCACAGCATCGCTTCCCAACGCACCGCGGATGGTCTTTTCCAGGTAGCAAATCCAGTTGGCGGAAATGCCTCCGGGACTGGTAGTGGCGTGGCAAGCGTAATTCACGATACAGCCCGCCAGCCGGCCATCCATACCCCAGACGCCGATCACTCCGACCTGCGGGTCGGTGGGACCGGCCGGTCCCAGCATATCGGGATTACCCTGCCCCGGATGGGTGTAAGAGAGGCCGTTGCGCATGCGATGACGGCGGTTGAACGCGACTTTGTCCTCCACGCCAACACCCACTCCGGCGTGCGCAACCGAGAGTCTGGCGTGCGCGTCGCAGACGGCCTGTATGGCTTCGCGGCGCACCAGAGCGAGATACTCGGGATCGGCGCAACTGGATACCTCGTAGGCCAGTTTGCGCGCCAATGGGGACGCGTGATCGTATTCGCCCGGCTGTACCATGCCCGTGGGGCCGGACGAGTGCGAGTGCGTCGCGCCGATCAGGACGTATTCCGGCGGAATGCCGCAGCGCGACTGAACCTCGCGCCGGATTTCAAGAACCAACTGCCGCGGCACGATCAACGCGTCCACGCTTACAAGCGCCACGCGTTTCTGACCGTCGTCAAATACAGCCACACGCACTTTGCACGGGTCGTGGAAACTGCGGTGGAAGCGTTTCTGGTAGCCGCCTGGCTCCTGCATCCCGATGCGTGGAGAAATGTCCCGCTCGGCAAAGCCCGCGCGGAAGATAGGAGCGGCGGAAATCGCCAGCCCTCCCATCGAACTGAGTGCCAGAAATTCCCGTCGCTTCATTTTCCGATCATATTAAAATTCGTACTTCAGAGCGAACTGCATATTGCGCGGGGTGCCGCGGCTGGAGATGATGCCGAATGTCGCCGGCGACTCCATATTCACCGCCGCGGACCCCCAGTTGGCGTGGTTCCAGGCGTTGTACATCTCCCATCGGAACTCCAGCGTGTGCCGCTCGTGGATGCGCGTGATCTTGAAGACCTGCAGATCGTGGCTCTTCATGCCGGGCTGGTAGAGTATGTTGCGCCCGGCTGTTCCGATCCTCGCGTCAGCGCCGCCCGCGGACAAGAGCTTGAACGCCGTCACATCAAAGAAGCGATTCACCGTCCGTTCGCTCTTCGAAAGGTTGCCGTTGCCGATGCGGTCCGGCCGCGCCGAGCAAGCCGTGGCGCAAGTGTTCAGGCGGGTGAGGTTCATACCGGGGCTCACGGCAAAACCGGTTTGAAATACCACCATGCCTCGGGCGCCCCACCCTCCAATGAATCGGTCCATCGCGGGTGAAACGCCGCTGCCGAACTTCCTGCCCTTTCCGAATGGGAGGGCGTACTCGAACGCAGAGACAAAGCGGTTGCGCACGTCGAAGTCCGACGGACCGCGCGCCGTTCCCTGCTTGTTGTTGGGATCGGTCCACACTGCGGCAGCATTGAGCGTCGAAGCCGTGTCCAGAGACTTGGAAAACGTGTAGCTGGTGATGTAGCTCAACCCGTGCCACGGACGCTGTTCGACCTTGATGGCCGCGCCATTGTAGTTGGATCGCGCCCACATGTCTTCATTTTGTATGCGTGCGAACTGCGGCCACGGCAGCAATTGCTGCACATTGCCCGGCCCCGGCGATTTGGCATTGATATTGTCGAACTGGAGCAAGTTCACCCCGTTCGACCCCTGGTAGATGCCCTCCACCACCAACGTGGGCGTGATCTGCTGCTGGAGGCTGAAGTTCCATTGCTGGATCTTGCCGTAAGGGAACTTCCTCGATATGAAGGGAAAAATGGTCAAGGGGGCTTTCGAGAGCGTCAGTTCGGCAGCCGTGGCGCCTTCCGGGTTGTAACTGATGTCCGGCGTGACCGTGCTTGCCGCTGTCCAAATGGGGCGCAGCGTATTCGGCGCGAAGTCGTT
>ENA-UOYA01003218-UOYA01003218.1-activated-sludge-metagenome-genome-assembly--contig:-NODE-3218-length-14794-cov-64.501391_pt1 | contig 14794 bp, 26 predicted proteins | sample MGYA00238163_ERZ764804 | MGnify/ENA primary metagenome ERZ764804 (study PRJEB28919, sample SAMN05720223) | activated sludge metagenome | isolation source: Anaerobic digester | place: Hong Kong...
TATAGGAGTAACATATATTACCTTTGTTAATAATCAATGTAGTCCCGTAGTGTAGCTGGGCAATCACCACGGACTTTGGATCCGTGAACCTCGGTTCGAATCCGGGCGGGACTATTCTTTTTTAAAAATCTTAAAGTGTCTATCATTTATATACTTCGTATTTATATAATATATTTATCACACTCCATTAATATAACTAAACATATATCAATACGTATATATACGATTAAATTATATTATAATATAACGTAATACAGTAATAGAGTGTGGTTCGATGATAAACGAGATGACAGATTTAGACATGCAGATTGGCAAGAAATACTTTGAAGGCTTAACCGACTATAAAATTGCAAAAGCATTAGATATTACAACAAGTCGCGTGGCTACATGGAGAAAAAGGTTCAATTTACCTAGAAACCCTCGAGTATACAATACAACATCTCGAAGTCATTATGCTCAAGTTAAAACGTTATATGATAAAGGATATAACGATGCCGAGATTTCTGAAATGAGTGACGTGGTGGTAGGCAGAATTGATCGTTGGAGACGACTCCAAAATCTGCCTAAAAATACGCAAAAACAATTTAACGAATCTGATATAATGGAATTATACAAACTTGGCTTTTCAGATAACGATATCGCCAGAATAATTAAGACATATCCCAAACAAATCAGCCTGTGGCGCGAAGCAAATAATTTGCCAGTAATATCCCGAAAACAATATCACGAAACATATCATGAAACCTTTGAAGAAGCCGATAAAGTTCCAGTAACTGAGCTATTCGACAAGCAATCACTCTTCTATAATAGTAAATTTATACGTCAATTTGTGAGTGGAGAAATAACGAATGGAGGATATTCAAGTACCACCTAATTTATGTCCATTTCATGACGAGTGTGGACTATATAAAGTTGAAGACAAAAGTGTAACATGCCATTATGGACCACATAATTATTGTGGTAAATTCAAAGAATTGCTATGGAAATATTTCGGGATATTTTAATTATCCCGAAACTTACTCTAATTGCGTTGTTGTCTTCTTATCGTAGTCGTACGCGGATTTATAGTTTATCCGATGTTTATACGGCACATCTAATTTTCCCTGACGAAGTGACAACTTGCGTTGAGGCATTGGAAACCGCCGGGAGTCTCCCATAGTACCGCCACGCACATCATTATCATATTGTCTATCAAATCCCGTATCTACGATAAGATGTCGAACAGGTGCAAGTATAAACGTTTTTGGGCGAGTGAATGTTAGTTGCATAGATTCTTCATCTACCATAAATATCACTCATTCATATCATGAACGGCGTGACCAATGGCACCAAGCATACCAGCCGCGACTACAACTCTCGCGCCAGTACCAATAGTACCCATAATACTTCTTTCTGTACGAGAAGTGCGTCTACAACAGCATCTTTTGCAAGAAGATTTACGTTTTACAGTTTTTGGTCTTTTTCGCTTTGTCGCCATTGGTCTGATCACCTTTAATTATTCATTCCATTAAATGTGTTGCCAAGTGCACCAAGCACACCAACACCAATTACTGTTTTTGCGCCGAAGGCGAGCGTATCCATTATAGTGTCTTCAGCTTTGTTTTGAGCGCACTGCCCGCATGGCTTTCTAGCGGCGCGCTTTGTGAGCATTAAGTTACCCTTAGCGCGGCTCTTGGAATTTTTCATCATTTCAGTCATATTCTTTGCGGGCTTTACTACAACTCTCTTTTTTGAACTTGTCTTCTTTTTTGCTACCATTTACATCACCTCGATATTATTATAATAATTGTTATCATAATATAAATAACAATGGTTTACGATCTTCCAAGAGTTTTTACTACAAGCCCCGCCACAATCGCAACTACAATAAGCGAGAGCAAACTAATACCCGTGGATATTGTATCATTCACCTCGGCGGAGAGATTTCCCATTACATTGGCACCCATTGACAAGCCTGACAAAGCCACAACGCCAACGAGAGAACAAAATAAAACAACACTGAAACGTCGAACATACTTTCCAGCCTCCATTCAATATCCCAGACCTTTCATTTCAGTTTCTTTTTAATCGCCGCGATAAGCTGTTTGCGTTCTTTCTTTTCGTCTTCTGCTTCGGGATATGTCTCTTCATATAATATCCCGTAAATTGTTCGAAGCTTTATGATCGATATGACAGGTTTCTCTTTCTTTTCCTTCTTCTCTGCCTTCGGCTTCTTTGTGTTCGCGGAAATGCCTGTACTCTTGTTCTTTGTCGCCTTCAGACTTGACTTGTCAGCCCGAAGTTTCTTATCTCTCTTATCTCTTTCTGTGGTAGAAATGCTGATTGTCATATGATATATATTATAAGAAACATGGTATATAATTGTAATTTTAGTACGATGATCAATAGGTATATATAGCTTCACACCCTATTATATTTTGTTAACAAAGCTGTTAGCGGAGGACGCGACTGGGATGGAGTCGTCAGCAATTACTTATCCCATAAATTGGATTACAACAAACAATAACGGATAACAAACTGACTCGGTTCAAGCCCGATCGTTCTCTTAGGGTGTGGATGCGGTGTTGCAGTTGCACACTCCCTACGACCAAAAAGACCGCTAGGAAAGTCCAATAAACGTACGATGACTCGATATTTGTTTGGTTTGGTCACCAACATGTTATATATCGAAGCTCTTGTGGTTTAGAGACGCCTAGACTTCGGGATATGTGTTTCGATGAAGGCTAGCCCACGAATATCCCGAGTCGAAAGGAGAACGTATATCAGCCTGGCAGAAGTGTGGTCGCGTGCGATTATGCTGTCGTGGGTTCGAATCCCACCGTTCTCATAGCCCGCAGCGACGGGCGAATACCCCCAAAGAATACACTTCCAGATTTGTAGATGAGTATATTGTATCTCCCCCATATACACAATGCTGTTTTATATACTCATCTACACCCCACAGAGCCTCTTTAGCTGAGTTGGTCAAGGCGCAGGTTTTGTAAACCTGAGATCGAGAGTTCGAATCTCCCAAGAGGCTTCCCGAAAGGGAGAAATCATTTGAAGCGAAGCCTTTAGCACAAGCCAGAATCCACACGTGGGTATTAATTGACACCCACGACAGTTTGTCAGCCCTAAACAAAACGTGGCGATATACGATCCAGCATCTGCGAAGATGGGTTATATCGCCAAAACAATTTGTCATCGTCGCATAGCGGTTAATTGCACCCGCTTTGAGAGCGGACGCTTCTACAACGGCACATAGGTTCGAATCCTATCGATGACGTAATTTTTTTGTTATATCAAATCAATAGGTATATATACGATTAATACCTATTATATTTTGGTGATAAATTTGGTAGAGCAAGATCCAAGAATTTCTATTGGCTTAGCATATTTCCAAGCATTTCTTCCAAAGAAGGATATAAGTAAGAATCGGCTCGCAGTGATTAGAAGAGATGGCATCGATATTGATAGTATTGATGAAAATGTCTATGTAACGAGGAACAATAATGAATATCCAAGAGCACCAGAAAATTCTTGGCCAGCAAAACGAACAATCGCTATCTTTGGCGAACAGTTTTCCTCGGGATATGTAATCGAAGAAGCAGATGGCTTCCTTACGCCATATGGTGTGTTTTATGCCGAATTCTCTTAAACCAATATATTCGAAGAAGAATTGAGGATAAGACAGGTGAAAATATGACCGAGCAAAGCGAAATGCCGAAAGGCACTTGGTATCCCAATTCATGGATATGCCGATGTGAGTTTTGTGGTGCTGAAAATCAAAGCGATAAGCCATACGTGACGCTTCGGTGTACAGAGTGTAATAGAATATTTACTGTAGTAATGCACGCGGGTCACACGTTAACTGTTAGTAGAGATTATTTGATTTGAGGAGAAAATTAATATGAAACTCGTAAAAAGTATTGTAATATTAGTGGTATGTGTATTAATGATAGGCTTGATAGCAGATTCGGCAGTCGCCAAAACAGGGCATGCGAAAATAAAACACAAAGTGCATCATACTCATGGAGTTGTGCATCATCATTCTCATTTCGACGACACACAGAACTTTGTAAATGGCGACCCGAATAAACACGTTATACACAAGATCGATAAAACAACAGATTAAAGCAAACATTGATATACTTTGTACACCATTACTTTGGTGTACTTAATTCATTTGGCGTTCATATTATAATGGTAGAATACGAGCTTTCCAAGCTTGAGATCTGGGTTCAACTCCCAGTGGACGCATTATCTATGCAAGTAGATAACACCGAGAGTGAGGAGCGGCGTAGATAATACTCCTTTCACATTGACTAGACGGGGATTTTATGTTTGGTAGTTGTGTTGGTTTAAAGTCCAACCCAACTACAAGCCAATAGGTATAAATATTATTAGTACCTATTATGTATTGTCAATTCAATTACGCGACATTCGCCCAGTGGTTAAAGGCGCGGGTCTCAAGAACCCGTCTCGAAGGAGTTCGTCGGTTCGAATCCGACATGTCGCACTTAACCAAATTGGTGCTGAGATGAATTTCGAAGATAGTCTAAAAGAAGCCTCTAGACGAGCGATCGAAGAAACTTTCGCTCTAAATCTTCCAATCACAACCATAGAAGGCGATGCTATCGTAAAAAAGTATGCCAACGGTCATGCGGAATTCGTTAAAAAAATAGAACATCCATCGGTCAAAATAGAAAAAAGAATATATAAAATCTAAGCGCGAAAGTAGGTAAGCGGCCAAAACCGGGAGACTTAAGATCTTCTCTTGTAGAAGTACGCGGGTTCGAATCCCACCTTTCGCATTTGGTTCAACACGAAATGTCACATATGCCCACTTCGTGGGAGCATGGCGTGCCCGGGAACCGACGTGTGACGAGATCGGGCTACAGATTGAACCACCTTCGGGATATATTGTGTCGTAGAAGTCTGGATGAGTTTCGTCACAATATATCCCGAAACTATGTAGGAGGAATAATATGATAGAAGGAGATTTACAGCGGCTATGTGATGCGTTTGATGCCTCTTTCGAAATGGAAGGTGGTCAACACAAGAAGCATGTTGATAAGCTTCTTGGTGAGCTAGATATTGCATTCGATGAGTGTACTCGCTACAAAGAATGGATTGCTTATATGTACGGAACGCTAGCGGTAGGTATACAAGGTAAAGAAGAAATCATGTCACTATATAAGCAGATCAAAGATGTTAAAAACGAATACATTCGCGAGACAATAAGTGAGTTCAAGCTTTTTGATTTATATAGCATTATTACTTTAGAAAAGTAATCCAGCACGTCAAAACTATTAAATACCAAGCGAGCCTATTATAAATAGATGTGAGTTAGCCAACCCACATCTGTCATATCTTTCTCCAGGAAGTTAGAAACGTGTCATGGATGTGTGAGCGACATTCATGACATCCAAACTTATTTTTCTTTTTGTATCATTTGATATTTATACTATAACAACCAATAATATATTCCGGGATCAAATTATGATTGTAGAACCCGGCACACCATACGAACATTTTACACGAATATTATATGCTGATCGAGCGGACTTCGAAACACATTATATCCCAGAAGATAAAAACGATGAGGCGAAATAATATGCAAGTCGGCGACACGGCATATATTCGCATGGAAGACTCAAGTTTATTTTGGAAAGGTATCGTCATAAAACAAAGTCCTTCACCCATAAAGAATTCACCTCTTTTCATAATCAAAGAATATAATGGTGATGGACGCGTTGCGTATCACGAAGATGAATTTATCCTGAAAAATAATCAATATTATGAAAAGGTGATGAGTGATGGCAGCTAAACAACCAACCCTTCGGGATATTTCAAAGATGGTGGAGGATGTTTTCGAACACTCCGACGAAACCATTTTAACCGTAGCAAAGATTAGTAAGGCTATGCCCATTAAAGTTCCTCGAGAAAGGCTTGTAGCGGCGTTAGACAAGCTTATTAGGGCTAATAAGATATATAGCGGCGCGAAAGGTTTGACATGGATTGAAAACAAGAGCACACTCATGAAAGGCGCTATCAAGAAGGGTAAACGACTATGAAATCTGCTACAATATCCCGAACGAAAAGCGCCATGCCGATTAGAAGCTCGCTAGTGCAACAGGTAAGTATTGTCTTAACAGAAGAGGCTCACGAGGTATATACGCGGTTACAGATGGCATCTCGGCGTTCAAAACATGAGGAAGCAATTTTTAACGCAGTTGTGCAAAAGTTCGATAATTTGAAGCTCAATACCCACTATGGGCAAGCCGTACCGAAACAATTTATCCCGAACGAATATAAAACGCTATATGGCGTTAAAAATTTATTTAAAATAGATATGCCAAATTATTGGCGGATGTTGTATACAATCACTGACGGCGAGAACGGCACAGAAGTGATTGTACTCGTCTTGGACATCTTTAGCCACGAAGAGTACAACAAGAAATTTGGATATAGAAAAAAGTGAATAGATTAACTTAATTTTCTTCTGCGCACGCCTTTAAACCTTTTCTTTCCATTTCCAATTATTCGCCCAGTCTTATTATTGAACTTTATCCATCGACCAGACGATGTTTGCATTTGCGATCTTCCTCGCTGATATCCCGCGCGATGCCGTCTGCCAGTGTTCGTTGCCACGCTATCACCAAATAATATTACAAATTCATTATATTTATCTTTTTATTCTACAAATAAAAAAGAGAATGATAAGTGTGAAACTTATCATTGAATTACAAAAGTGTCGCCATACGCAATAAAATTGAACGGAGTTACAAGATCTACATTTCCACTAACTAGGACATTTTTGTATCCTTCAGTTCTATCAGTATCTCCAAGTCCCTCCTGTTCTAACTCGCCATCTCTAATTGAAATTAGATTCTGTAAATATGTATTTTCGTCCGCTCCCTGCATTGGTGTTGTTCCAGCCGCCGAAATCATATTTTCTGCGTCGTCAACTCCATGTCTAACACACATGTCGTAGATGAAAGCTCTTGTTAATGCATTTTTTGCGCCTATATTATCCGCGAGTTCCATTGCAGGATTATAGTAGAGTTCGTCCAACTTGTCCATCTGAGCTTGCTTAAATAGTGGATCATCGCAACTTTCAATATCCCGAATGAATCCATCTAATCCTGCAACTGATGGGTTACCGTCACCATCTGCCGCATCATGAGAACCAGCGTCTATTCTATCTAATGCGGGGATATATTTAGCAAGATTGTTATTGGGATTCAACTCGGTATAATGTTTTATAAGAATATTTCCATCATAAGTCCCGGTGCAAAATCCAATGCAACCAAAAGTGATGCCGCGACCATCTCCAATATTTTCAGCATAATTATATTGTAACTGTGTATCACTGTTTTCTAACGTCGCAGACATTTGGAGAATTACACTTTTTAGATCTGAATTTACATCTGAATCCATTTTTGAATTCATTGTTATTCCGTCTTCAACTATAACATCTTCTGTTGTAGTTATATCTACATTATCCGCATCATTTTCTGTGCATGTATAGCACTCGTCATGACACTCGCGATATGTCTCTTCGCAGCCCATAGCAGGAAGTATTGTACAGAAGGCTATCAAAAAAGCCATCGATAGAGTAATTACTTTTTTCATTATTCATCTCCTTAGTAAAATTAAAATTAATATTATATAATACAATTGCTCATTCACAAGTAATATATGAACAAAAATCAAAAAAAAAAATAAAATATTAAACTTCTTCTACCACTACTACTGGAATCTTATAATTCTTTGGTAACTTTCCTTCATTGATCAACTGTTGTACCGCAAGCGCGCGATGCCGCCCTTCTTGATGAACCGTGCCGCGTTTATCATATTCAATCGTTGGCACGGGAAACTTTTTACCGCTTTTAAAAGTCTTTGTGAGCATTATATTCGCATATTTAGCAATAAGTGACGGCGATGTTCCATTCATCTCCTTTTCAACACTTATACCAAGTTTACGCGTTTTGTAATCAATTCTACCGGCGGCACAGGCTCGTATATACTCCATAGGAGTCATATATTCAAGCTTTACTGAGATACCTTTCTCGTAATAGAAGTAATCTGGGTCTTCCATGGCGGAATCATACATCGGAATAGTCGTTTCTGTTGAAAAAAAGTCAGATTCGGGAATTTTTATTTGAGGAAACGTTTTGCGCCATTTAGACGCGTTTGGATTCCATAAACTTGCGGGATTTGTTGAACACACTTTGCCACCAACAACTTTTAATGTGCTTATTTTGTTTCGTTTTTGAACGGTGAATGTGTTGTCTGAATTAATACCGAGAAATGATCCGTATTCACCGCGTTTAATTGCGCTTATACTCATTTCTAAATCACCTAGAATATTAATTATTGGTGATAGTATAAAACTGTTTTGAAAAGAGTCTAAAAAGAGTTGAGGGATATTATACATATCCCAGAAATAATATTATTTTGTAGCGTTTACAAATTCGCTCCACTCAACTCCATCATCACCTGCGATATCAGAGAGATCGAGACCGCGAATGGTTGTATTATCTCTGGCTGTAACACCTTTGCCATTCATCTCAATATTATCGCCGCTTAAAACTGCTTCTTCGGGTACAATAGCAAGACCAATTAACTCATTTGCACTATTATATATCTCATAGTGTGTTACAGGCATTGTATCAAACTGCGTTTCGCCTTTGATTGGTCCAGTCGTCGAATATGGAACAGTTATATCAAACCAACCATCGACACCGACATGTGCATCTTGTCTATATATTATCTCTCTCTTTTGATTTGTTAAAATAACAGTTTGCACATAAATTGATGTATTTGGCGTCGCGTTACCAACTATATGTGCGCCCGGAACAAATTCAAATATCTTTACATATCCCGTATTTTCTGCTCTTATGTCGCCACCGAATAACATGTTATATATTTCTTTATACGCCACTTCATTGGATTGTAACGGAATAGATTCATGCACAAGCCTATACTGCTGCAATCCATTTCCATCGAATATATGAAGCTTGGCTTCCATAGATTCATAATATCTTTTAGCGGGAATATACTGATATCCCGAGCCAGTCCACTGCTGTTCCATATATCCCGAAGTATCAAGTGTCCACTCGGGCATTGCCATGAAAATATCCGTCGCCATTTTTACATCGGACATTATATACCGTGCAGCATATTTTCCGGGTCTTGGATCAATTCTGTCTAATATATCAGTAGCTTCGGTTTCTGAGCTAGCTGTAAAAAAGCTTGCAGCGCCGGGGATATTAATTTCTGACATATTACCTCTTCTCCCGCCAACACCTGCTTGGAACGGATTAGCATTAGGCATACGATGCCCGATTACCTCAATATAATGACCATAATCCCACCACGACATCACGCCATAAGCTGTCTCGGGATATGCAAACAACTTGCCGTTCTGTGGTGGTTCAAATGTTGCATTGAAATCCAACCCGGGATCTGGTGTATTGTACCGCAGCCATTCACACGATTCGTACCATTCATTGTTTGGATCGACTGAACCACCAAGCTGCTGCCGAGTGCTATATGCTTCCGGGATAATCATGAACATTAATATAATGAAAAATACCACGACTTGATTAACTGTAATGTAACGTATTCCTTTAAACTCTTTTAATTTATCATATTTGGCATATTCCATTAGAATACCGGCAATATATGCGCCGAGGATTGCGACATTAATTGAATAATAATACGCGAAACGATTTTGCCCATATATCGCAAGAAGTGTCATTGCACTCCAAACCAAAATAAAAATTTCCTCGTCTTTTGGTTTTCGAATCATCGCCGCAAACAATACTATAATACCAAGTAATGATATCAAAAACATGGCAGTTGTGAAATTTCCACATGCCATTAGGAGTGAAAAAGTCCCGCCGGGATAGAATATAGATGAGCCCTCTGCTATCGTAGACGGTCCACCCGTTGCGACTTTAAATATAACATCTGGTGCACTCATTATTATTGTGTAAAGTGTCGGAGATAACAAATATAAAAACATTACACAAAACACAATATATCCCAGAAGTGCAAGTGAATATGTATGCCACTTGGTATTATATCGAGATAATATCTTTTCGATAATCGTAAGACAAATAAATCCCGCAACTGCGCCAAGCGTAACGACAAGAATAAACCACGAATAGTGGTACATTGAAAAGCCTGTTTCGGGATTTATTGCGGGATATACTAGGATTGAGCTGACCGCGAAAGTAATTATTCCTACGATACTTAGATAATCACTTGATTCCTTGCGCGCGTTGTTAATACTGAATTGAACTGCGGCATAAATCATTATGATTAATGCAAATAACGCCGCACCAGCCCACACAAGTTGATATGCGGCATAATATATCCCCGCAAGAACTGCGTAGGCTATGGGCTTTCTAATTGCTTTAATATCCCGTATATTATATGATATGTGACTCTCTTTTGCAGCTGACACAGCTAACAAGAATATAGCCATAAATATAGTACTGAATAACGCTTCCGCTGCATGATTGTCGGTAAAACCTATCATTGAACGATAAAATAACTGACCCGGTGCAATAGCTACTAGCAGTGCGGCGAGTACACCAACTACTTTGCCGCGAAGTTTCATACCAATGAAATATACGGGAATTGCTATAAGCGCGCCTAGCACTGCTGGAAGATACGCACCAATCTGAGCCACTAGCATATCACTTGGATGACCACCACCAACTATAAGCGCAGGTATTGCTACGAGATATGAAAATAGCGGACCAAAGTGAATATAGCTTCCATAAGGATAGTTTGTCCACGGATTATAAAACAACTGATGCGGAAAGTTTTCAAGTAGCGTATAAACGACTCGCATATGATACCACGAGTCGTTACTTACAAAGCGAACCAAACCACTTGGTGTTATTACAAGATCTTTCGGGATAATTCGTAGGATAAATGACATTACCGTAATTAATCCCACGAGAATTAGAGATATATTACTCTTTAGTTTATTTTTGATATCCATAATGATACTCCTAACGAGTCAGTTAAATGTTTGAATACAATATAATAGTATCAATACATATAAATATGTATAGTTACATTAATTGATAATATGGAACAAAGCGTAATTATGTTTTGGATATGTTTTGCAATACTATCACTAATATTTTCTATAGTATGTGGTATTGCACTATACAAAGATAATCACACAAGTGCTATTATGATTATAGCTATATTTTTCTTTTTAAACGTAATACTTTCATTCGCCTATCCACAGTTCACACTCGAATACAAAGAGGGATATAACGATTATCCAGACGATATATTATACGATCAAGCTAAAATTATCGCAGCTGATTCATCTGCCATTAATCCAGTCGTATGGTATTGTGATGGATGGGAGAAAGCTCAGAAAGAAGAAGCAAAACTGACATTCGAAGAGCTGAAACATAACATATCCCGAGAGGTGACAAATTAATGGATTTCTTTCGGGATATTTTAATATTCCTCGGCTTGCTTCTTATTTCTTCCGCAAGCGCAGTACAAATTATTCCTGCAGACGATCGCGATAGAACATGTTACGAATGCTCGATCGAATATGCACAATTACACCCAGATTATGGTGTTGTAACAATGGCATACAACCAATATTTCCTCGGCTCGGTGCATATGGTTAATTATAAAGTCGCGGATAATAAATCACTTCTAATACATGATGGATATTGGGATTCTGATTATATTCTCAATAATTGGCTTGAAGACGAAAGATTTATGCATTTTTGGTTAAATGAAACGCCGGCGAGATCGTGTAAATACTTATACGATAACAAAATAGAATTGTACAATAATACTGAATGATATAAACGTTTATATACTATTACGCCTTTTTATATTATTGTATAAATGACAAGACTCCAAGTAGTACCTCGAGTGAAAGCCAATCAATGCATTTCCTCCTTTGCCGTTGATTGGCTTTTTCTATCTAGGAAGTGATATTTGTGCCTGATGGCAAAACACATTTGAAAATAAACTGGGCTTTTTTAGTCGTTTTCAATGCGATAGTATTATTTAAGGGTTTTATAAACCCGCACGATACATTAATATTCACTGTTTCTTATTTGATAGGAACATACCTACTAAACCCAGATTTAGATACACATAGCGACATTCGTAAACGCTGGTGGATTTTTGGTTTCATTTGGAAACCATTCGATCATCGCGGCATAATGCACAACCCACTCATGTGGATAGGTGTACACTACGCTTTCTATTACTTTGGATATACTTATTACTTCGCCGGTGTTATGGCATCTTCTCTTGTGCATATTGCAGCAGATTGGTTTATGGATCTTGTACATAAGATCCTCTAATTTCTTTTTTTGTATTCAATCGACAATATGTTTTTATACCTTTCTTAGGTATTTATTTAATGTGATTTACGTATGAATATACTGAAAGTTTTGACATTGCTTGTGGGCTTAATGGTTGTGGGATGCACCATTGGTATGACGTCCTACATAGTGAGCGCGCAAACAGATTCAACAGGTGAGAATTCGACAGCTACCGAGCCAGTGGCGGATGAAGTAATCGAGACAACTAATCCCGAAAGCACTGAAAGTGCCGACACATCCAATATTTCTAATGACACTACTGGCGATGTTGTTAGCGACGCGGATAGTACCGATACAAGCGATTCTACAACATCCGAAACTACTGAAAGCGTAGAAGACACACCCGCGCCAGTTGAAGATACTACATCTGACGAAACAGACGATGTAACAGACGATGTAACTAATGACGAAACAAATGACGAAACAACCGGCGACGTAACGGAAAACACCAACACTGAAACTTCCGGCGAAACTGAAGAAGTGCAAGATGACACCGAAGAAGATGTCGTTTGCGATGAACCCGAGACTCCCGAAGTCATAGACAATAATGAATGCGAAGAAAATATAAATGATAACGATGAGTGCGCTGCTACTCCTGTAAAAGAAACTGCATGCGACACTAAAAAGACTACAAGTGTAGTCGAAAATGTATGTAATAAAATAAATAATGCATGCAACTCAATTGCTACCGCATGCGGCGTTAAAACCAAGAACACAAATACTTGTGGAACTACTAATAGTGGTTGTTCCGATACAACAAGTGGTGGTTGTTCCGATACAACTAGCAATACTTGCGACGCTACTATAACACCCACAGAAACAACTGTTGGAACACTTGTGCCAACACCAACTGAAACAAATATAATCCCGAATAATACCAATCCTATAATACCAACACAAAACGGTATAAATACAACTACGAATACTACAATCCCAACGGGAACGAATGGTAATATAGATCCAACAGGAGTAACACCGACATACACAGATACGAATAATACTATAACCAACACGGATAATCTTACATATCCCAGTAGTACACAATTAACTACACTTGTATCTAATAATACTGTCGATATAATGCAATTGGAAGATGTGGAAGCCACAAAGCAAATCGCCGCCGCCGCAACAGAAGCGGGTTATCACAATCAAATAATATTGGTTTTGTTCGACAATGGTCAGACATTCGCCGTGAACAGATTTAGACTAAATGATGGTTCTCTCGTTTATGTTGACTGTTCAAAATTATCTGGGATAGAGAATACTAACGGGGTTACGTGTTTTGATAGATATTTAACTATTAAAGACGATATGCCAATAACCGCCGCCAGCGGATGCAGCCAATCTGCAACCTATTCATATCCCAGTGCAACTGTTAATTGTGTAGTGCCATTATGGGAAGTTTAACGGAGATAATAATCTCCGTCTTTTTTATGTTCGCACTTGTTTTGATTACGTTAATTTTGTCGATTTCCGCTATTCTGGGATATGTATTGGTTGATAGGCGCAAGCCTCGTGCACAATATGTAAATCCTGATGGAAAGCCTGTAATACTTCTTCATAGTGACGCCGCGATAGATCCAACGTTTGAACAACTCGTAGAGTTTCTTAGAAACGACCAAACCGAGAAACTTAAATATATTCCCGGTAAATTCGTATGCTCAAACTTCGCAGAAACGTTGCAGCATAATGCAACGCGTGTGGGATATAGATGTGGTTGGGTTGCAATAAACTTTAGTCACGGCGCGCCGAGCCATTCATGCAACGCTTTTAATACGAGTGATCGAGGATTAATATTTGTAGATTGTATTGGAAATGATTCTATCGTAGATATATCCCCGAAGAAAATATATCAGCCTCAGTCGATTATAGATGACACGAAATGCGAAGCGATGGGTGAAGTTTCGAGCTATAGAATCATCTGGTGAGTCCAGAATCGTTTTGAATGAGACAAACAGTTAAATATAAGGATAAATATTTATTGTATTGTATAATATTTAATTCAAGAGTTGATTCTTATGGTTAAAAGTAAAACTATCGGAACTGAAGAGACTGGGGTTAAAGAATATAAAATGAGAAGCTTCGTGATTCGCGGAGATGATGGAACTGAATATAGTACTTTTACAGGGTATCTCCCGAGACAGGCTGCATTGAAAGCTGCGAGTAAGTTCGGTGGAACTGTAGACAATCCAGTAGAACTCAAACTCAGAGAACGCGGATCAAAGAAGCTTCATGTATACAAAGCATGGAAAGAAATAATCGATGCGCCGGAAAAGAGACCCGCTTGGCTTCCCGCAAAAATCAGTAGAGCTTATGTCGATAAGCTTAGAATAGAACATCTCGAAAAGAAAGTAACTTCCAAGGCAACTTCCAAAAAGTCTAAGAAATCAAAGAAATCTAAAAAGTAATTAATTTCATTT
>ENA-UOYA01003219-UOYA01003219.1-activated-sludge-metagenome-genome-assembly--contig:-NODE-3219-length-14794-cov-3.745912_pt1 | contig 14794 bp, 15 predicted proteins | sample MGYA00238163_ERZ764804 | MGnify/ENA primary metagenome ERZ764804 (study PRJEB28919, sample SAMN05720223) | activated sludge metagenome | isolation source: Anaerobic digester | place: Hong Kong...
CCGCCACTTCATGTTTCATTTTTAGGGTCTACCCCAACTATTGACAAAGAGCCAATAAAAACAGCACCAAAGAATATTAAAATACCGCCGAAATAGTCCGGCGGTATTTTTATAATTGATATTTTAAATTATGCTCATCCCTGAGCTAAGGCTGCAACCGTAAGCATATATTCGCCGACCTGAGCGCCGAACTCAGGAGCACCGTCCATAATAAGGCGGCCCGCCTTTGTAGCTTCAAGCATATCGTCCGTTGAAAGAAGAATTCCCAGCGCACTGTCAAGATTATTGAAGCGAAGGGTGAAGAAGGGCATTGCTCTTTTATATTCTCCCCTGCCCGCACGGCTCTTGCCCGCCTTAATTCGCAGATATGCTGAGACCTCGGGGTACCCGTCAACAGCCCAGGCATAGACTCTGTCAGGGCTCTTTTTTGCCCAGTCATGAATTGCTTCATGCCCGTTTTTGTTAAGCTGGCTTATCCCGCTTGAAAGCAGATAGAAGAAGCATTTAACAAGGAGCTTTTTTGTTTCCTCATCCTCGGGCGCCTTTTTTGCACCGAGAAGAGCTGACATTTTGAGAAGAACCTTCATGAAAGACACAAAGGTCTCTGTCTTTTTGGCAATTCCCCTCATTTTCGGAAGCGTTGACGGGGCGATTTTTCCCTTAAAAAACGCATTCATTGCTTCTATACTCTTGAACTCCAGCTCGATGTGCGGATTTTTGGTAACCCTGTCGGTATGTACAAGCCATTCTCCGGCATTAATAACAAAATGTGTTGCAACCTTGCCAGCGGGCGCCTCAGGGTCAAGGGCACTAATCTGAATAACAGCGTGTGTGTGCTCAAATTTCTTGGCGAGAGATGGCACATCGTTTGCAATGACCTTAACAAGAGGCAGAGCTGCGTTGAGGAAAATTTTATTAGTTAAAATATCTTCCTTTGTGGCCAATACAATCATTCCTTTCCGATTTTTAAGTCACCACTTAAAAATCAAACCTCATCATCCCAGTCATCGTCAAGCTCAAAATCTTTGCCCATAACCTCACGAACAGCATCGATAATTCCGTTTGAGTCAATGCCGAGTATCGACATAATGTCCTCATGAAGACCTATTGGCGCAAACTTATCCTGGATGCCAAGCTGCTTGAATGCGCAGCCCTTACCAGATTCAACAATAACTTCGGCAACAGCGCTGCCAAGGCCGCCTATAACCGTATGGTCCTCAACGGTGATAATGCGGCGTGTATCCATAACAGCCTTGAGGATGGCCTCGCGGTCAATCGGCTTTATGGTATGCATATTGAGTACCCTGACCTTCAACCCATCCGCACTGTCAAGGAAGTTTGCTGCCTGAAGTGCCTGGAAGGCGCATGAGCCGCAGGCGATAACCGTAATATCTGTACCTTCATGCAGCTGAACAGCCTTCCCTACCTCGAAGCCGTAATCGGTATTTGGATAAAGAACACGGTCAAAGCCTCTGTTTATGCGGATATAGTAGGGCCCGAAATTATCATACGCGGCACGCACTGCATTGACCGTCTCCATGCCGTCTGCGGGGCAGATAACAGTCAGGTTAGGGATGGAACGGCAGACAGCCATGTCACAGATTGCATGATGTGTCGAGCCTGCCTGGCCGAAGGAAGTGCCTGAATGTGTTGCAATTATCTTTGCGTTGACATTCTGATAGCAGATATCCGTATGCAGCTGGTCCGCACTGCGAAGTGATGCAAACACGGAAAAGGTTGAAAGGAAGGGCACAAGCCCCGCCTTTGCCATACCTGCGGCAATACCGAACATATTCTGCTCGGCAATACCGACATTGAAGAACCTGTCAGGGAATTTCTCACCGAACATGCCGATTTTTGTCGATTTGCCCAGGTCAGCGGTGAGAGCGACCACTTCGGGGTGCTGCTCACCAAGTTCACAAAGAGCCTTGCCGTAATATTCCGCCGTTGAGAGAGCGGTTGAGTCAACAGCCGTATAGGTTAATCCACCTGCCATAATTAAGCACCCTCCTTTTCTGCCCTGGCAACACGCTTTTCATAATATCTATCAAGGCTTGCTTTTGCCTGATTATATTTATCCTCATCAAGCGCGCCATAATGCCAGCGATAGTCATCCTCCATGAAATCGATGCCAGCGCCCTTAATGGTATTGGCTACTATCATTACGGGCTTGTCGGTCTTGTTTTCAAGTGCAAAATCAATGGCCTCCGTGAGTTCCTTTATGTTCTGCCCGTCAATCTCCTTGACTATGAAGCCGAATGCGCTCCATTTGTCGCAGAAAGGCTCAAGATTCATGACATCCTCTGTTCTGCCGTCAATCATGCACTTGTTGCGGTCAACAAACGAGATTAGGTTTGTAGCTTTAAACTGGACGGCAGCCATGGCGGCCTCCCAGTTTGAGCCCTCGTCGCATTCGCCGTCGCCAAGAATACAGTATGTTTTATAATTCTTGCCCTGAACCCTTGCGGCAAGCGCCGTGCCCAGAGCAATGGGCAACCCGTGGCCGAGAGAGCCAGTCGAAGCATCCACACCGACAACCTTATTTGAATCAAGATGAATACCCATCTTTGAATTTGTGTGGTTGAAGGTTTTAAGCTGTTCAGGGTCATTGAAGCCTTTATCCACAAGTACTGGTGCATATGCGATGCCTGCATGGCCTTTGCTAAGAATCAACCGGTCCCTGTCCGCCCAGTTGGGGTCCTCGACCTTGATATTAAGATATTTGTGGTAAAGAACGGTCAATATATCCATGACGCTCATTCCGCCGCCAATATGCCCGCTGCCTGCCCAAAAGGTTGTGTCAAGGCAGAGCCTGCGCAGCTCATTTGCTTTTTTCTCAAGCGCCAACCATTCCTGCTTTGATAATGGCATAGTTTTTTCCTCCCTTATTTATTTAGACTTTTAGCCTTAAAACGCCTCGGGATGATTTGCCTTGACAATCTTAAATGCTTCGTCCGCAATTTCGCCCGTGAGCCTGATATCGTCATCGGAAAGGGCGGCATTGAGAAAATGGTTGTGGTGACCTGCAAAGAAAATGCCTCTCTTGACGCACTCTGCAATCCACTCCTGATGCATCATCATATTGTCATCATTTGCAATTCTCAGATAGAACAGCTGCGGCTCGCCAGAAATTACAAGGTTGAAGCCGTTGTTTTCGGCGGCTGCCTTTAATGTGTTGCAAACTTTTACACCTTTTTCACGCAGAAGCTTCGGGATATCGAGAGCCTTCATCTTTTTTATATTTGCAAGCGCCGCGGCAAAAGGCACTGCGCTCATCCAATAGCTGCCCGTATATGAAAGGGCACTGACCGCTCCCTTTAAGAATTCCTTGCCGCAGAGGCAGGAGACATTCCAGCCGTTTGCAATAGCTTTGCAGAAGCAGATAAGGTCAGCCTCAAAGCCATAGTAATGGTCCGAGCCAGCAAGGTCAAGCCGGAAGCCTGTGCGAACATCGTCAACGATGAGTATTATGCCCTTCTCGGTGCAAAGCTCCCTGACCTTCTGCCAGTATCCGTCAGCAGGAAGCTGATTGTCAAAATAGTTGCCATGGAGGTAAGGGGTTGCAATATAAGCTGCAATTTCGCCCTCGTTTTCTGCAATTATCTTTTCGAGGCCTTCAACATCATTCCAATTCACATAGAGGTTATTGGCAACATCCTCCGGGAGAACACCGGGATAGTCAATCTTCTGCGTCCACGGAGAAACGCCATGGTAGAAGCCGTTGACAAAAATAATCTTTTTGCGCTTGGTGGCATTGCGGGCTGTCATTACCGCTAGAGAGGTAACATCGTTACCGTTCTTTGCGAAAAACGCCCAGTCAGCAGAGTTGACAGTGTCAACCATCGTTTCTGCAAGCTCCACCATCAGATATGACGGGGAGGTTGTACAGTTGCCTATTTTTGACTGAGCTATTGCCGCCGCGTCAACATCCTTGTCACAGTAGCCGAGAATGTTCGGCCCGTAGGCGCACATATAGTCAATGTACCTGTTGCCGTCAACATCCCAGAAATACGCACCCTTTGCCTTCTCGCCGAAAAGAGGCCAGTCTTCAACAGGGATGAAGTTGCCTTCTGCCGGACCTAAATGACCGTAAACACCCGACGGGATAACCTTTGTTGCTCTGTTAAAAAGCTCACGGCTTTTTTCATGCGAATATATTGGAAAGCTCATTCCTGTCCCCTCCTTAAGCAAGATACAGAGCTACTCTGTCGAGTATTCTGTTAACATTGTCAATCATATTAATCATTCCGCGCATTGTGATTTTGCCTTCGCCTATGCAGGCAACGGCATTAACCTTGCCGCCAAACAAATCCCTTGCAAGCTCGATGCTTTCAAACTCCATGATTGCCCTTGGGTTTTCCGGTGCCCTCTTGATTGTAAGAAGGCGGTGGTCCTTGCAGCGGATTGTGGTTGCCGGGCCGTTCTTTATTGAGAACTTGATTTCGCCGTCAATGATATGGTCAGCGCTGAATTTGCCTATTTCGTCATTATTGCCTATCTGTGCTATGGCAACAGAAATAGCGTAAAGCATAAGTGTTGTGCTTCTGACAAAGAAGTCCCTATCCTCAAGATCTTCAGGGGTGGCTCTCAGGTATTTTGTGAGCAAATCCGTCAGAGCTTTGAAATCCTTGAGCAGGAAATTGATATGAGTCAGGCCTTTTGTTGGTATGGGAGTAACCGTTCCATCAAACATACCGTTGAATTTTTCACAGGAACCGAACGGGATTTTGATTGTACAGTCGTCAACTCCCTGTTCCATTCTGCAGCGGCCATTCTTAAAGGTAATGGTAGCGCTCGGGCCACCCTTTACCTCAAAACCAATTGAAATCGGTTTTTTGTTTGTAAGCAGAGCACTTGCAGCAGGGTCGAGCTCGCAAAGATTTTCAAGGGTGCCGAGTATGGCGTACATATTTATGTATGCCAGAGTTTTTGAATCTTTCAAAACACATACCTCCTTTTATAAAACAATATGCACAATATTTTAGCTGATTTTATTCGGCTGTTATAATATTTTACCAATATACTCGAATAATGTCAATATAATTTACTGTTTTTGGACAAAAATCAAGGAAAAATTATTTCCCCGTCAAACCTGTTTACACCCTCAGCTCCTATTTCCTTCAGATGAGGCCCGAAATAAAGGCCGGGAGTCCTCCCTGTCGGGTATAAATCCATCAACGGAACCATGACAAATGCCCTTTCGAGGATTCTCGGGTGAGGCAGTGTCAATTCAAAGCTCTCGCTTTTCATGCCTTCATAAAGGAGCAAATCAAGGTCAAGCACGCGAGGTCCGTTCTTAACCGTTCTTACCCTGCCGAAGGCGGCTTCAATTCCTAGGCATGCCCCAAGCAGTGCCATTGGAGACATATTCGTTTCTATAAGTATTGCGGCGTTAAGAAAATCGCCCTGCTCCGGGTAACCGACAGGCTCAGTTTCATATATATGCGAGGCCTCCAGAACACTTGTACCGGGCAGCAGAGAAATTGCTTTGACGGCATCATTGATGTTCCTGTATCTGTCACCCATATTTGTACCTATACCGATAACAGCATTTGTCATTTTAAATATCCCCTTTTGTTCTCTCTATTTTTATTGCAGTGAAATTAAAATCCGCTTTAATCGGAGCATCAGGCTTTTTTAGCGTAACCTCCACACTCTCAATTTTTTCATATTCTTTAAGCACCGCCTCGGCAACCCTTTGTGCGGTACGCTCAATAAGGTCATCCTTTCCCTCCGTCATAACCCGTGTAACAGTCTTAATAATTTTCGCATAGCTGACGGTATCCTCAAGATTGTCAGACTGACAGGCTTTTTTAAGGTCTGCTTTTGCAACAAGGTCTATTTCAAAGGTTTGTCCGTTTTCCTTTTCCTCGGCGTTGACACCGTGAAAAGCAAAAACTCTCAGCCCGTCAATAATTATACTATCCATATAGTATTGCCTCCACCGTTCTGGCGGCCTGCACGGCCTGCCTCACATTATGAACCCTTATAATGTCCGCACCGCCCGCAATTGCGAGAGAATGGGCCGCCACAGTGCCGGCATCCCGCGCTTTGGGTTCTGGCTCATTTGCGGCAATGCCTATGAGCCTTTTGCGCGATGCGCCTACCAAAAGTGCAATGCCCTCAATTTTAGTTTTTCTTAGTTCCCTTATAAGCAGCAGGTTATCCTCATGTCTTTTGCCGAAGCCTATACCCACATCAAGACATATTCTGTCCCTGTCAACACAGAGCTCCCCTGCACGCTTTAGTGAATCCTCAAAAAAGTCCCTGACTGCGTTAATCACTCCGCCGCGGTATTCGGGCTGTGAGGCGGCACCGCCGCAGTTATGCATGATTATCCATCCCGCTTTATGTGAATTAACCACAGCAGCCATGCTCCCTTCAACACTCCCGCTGACATCGTTGACTATCGAAGCTCCGTTATTCAGTGCATATTCGGCGGTTTCGGGGTAAAATGTGTCAACTGAAACGGGCACATTGAGCCTCCCCTTTAACGCCTCGAGCACATAGGCAAGCCTTTCAATTTCAATCTCGGGCGAAACAGGGTGGGCGCCTGGACGCGTGGACTGAGGTCCGATGTCTATAATATCCGCACCCTGCTCCTGCATTTCAAGGGCATGAGCGACTGCTGCGTTCACATCAAAGTATTTCCCCGCATCAGAAAAGGAGTCCGGAGTTACATTAAGAATACCCATGACATATGTTTTCCGTCCAAGGGGGAAGCTATTGTTTCTGGCTCGAAAGCAGTTCATTTTTCTATCCTTTCAGCAAAGACATTACCTCTGCTCTTGTTCTGGCGTCGCTCTTCATAGATCCTCTGAGCGCAGAGGTATGAGTTCTTGACCCTGCCGCCCTTGCTCCTCTCATAGTCATGCACAGGTGCTCGGCCTCAATAACGACGGCAACGCCCAAAGGTTCAAGCTCCTTATAAATAAAATCCGCAACCTGAGCTGTCAGTCTTTCCTGAAGCTGAGGGCGTTTTGCAAAGCTATCCACAATCCGTGCAAGCTTTGAAAGACCTATTACCTTGCCGTTTTTCGGGATATAGGCTATGTGTGCCATGCCCATAAACGGGATGAGATGATGCTCGCACATTGAATAGAGCGGAATATCCCTCACCACTACCATTTCATCGTTATTTTCCTCGGTGAATATTTTAAGGTGTCTCCTCGGGTCATCCTCCAGTCCGGCAAAAATCTCTTCATACATTCGGGCAACCCTTTCAGGCGTTTCTGCAAGCCCTTCCCTCTCTGGGTCCTCACCTATTGCAAGGAGAATTTCCCTGATAGCATTCTCGATTCTTTTTTTATCCATCCTCTTTTACACACCTCTATATTTGTTTGACCGGCAATACTAAGCCACCATTACTATTTAAAAACAAAAAGTAATTTAATTACGTGATAATCATCGTTCTGAACATACGAAATCTCGGTTGTGTTAAGCTTTTTATTTGCCGAAAGGTTTGCGACCGTAAGTATTCTGTAAATCTGCTCATTCGTAAAAAGGCCTTTAAATACGGACTTATAAAGCTTATCCGATGAGAACCTGAATTCCACTGAGCTTTTGCCCTCATTTACAGCCTGTGAAATGCGCTCGGCAATCTCCGCACGCGTTTTATCGTTATATTCCTTAAAGTAAAGGTCTTTTATAACATAATAGTTTTCGGCTGAAGCAGTGCAGGGATTATCCGATTTAAACTGACTGTGAGTTTTTGAGATATCCTTGTCGGTGAGGTTAAAAAAGATGTAGCGGGATTCGTCCATATTATCCTGACTTATAGGGTCATCCCATGTAAGGTCGAGATTATAGTAGCTGTCGTTGATCTTGACAACATCCCACATATGTCCCTCATATTTTCCCTCAGGATTCTTTGACTGACCGACGATTACATAAGCCTCAACGGAGCACATGTCTAATAAAAGCTTTGCGGCTTTTGCATATCCCTCGCATGCGGCCTTACCCTTAACCAGTGCTCCATAGGCCGTGCTTTCATCGAGCGCTCCTTCATGCTTATAGCTGCAGTTTTCAATTATTCTGTCATGAATATAAAGCTCCTTTTCAAAATCGCTCATATTCTCCGAAATGCCGCCTAAAATTTTGTCTGCCGCCTTGAGAATCTCCTGCTTCTGTTTTTCCAGCTCCTGGGCGGTGAGAACATAATCCGTTCTGAAATATGAGCGGCTCCCTACAGTTATTATATTGCAGTTTCTGCCAAGCTGGAGCAAAAGGGGATTGTCAAAAAGCAGAGCCTCAAAGACGGTTGTGAGGGACTCCGAATCAAGCTCAGGTATTTCTATTTTCATGGGCAGCTTATCGACCTGACTCAAAATATTATTGTAGGCGTGCTTTTCTCTGTTCGTGAGTTTACTAAAATAATACTTTGTTTTGCCACCAATATCCTTTAACTCATAAGCGGGCTCATTATCCCAATCGGTTTGGGTGGACAGGTAATTCTTGAGCTGCGATACATAGGATTTTATTGTTCCGGTCGGGACCTGCTGACAGCCTGTCAGTGCAAAGAGAATTGCCGCCGCAATAAAAAACGCAAAAATTCTTTTCATTAATAGCCTCCTCCGACTATTTTTATTCAAGCTCGTTTAATTCGATTACAGCAGAAGCCTTCACTCCGTTTTCCTTTGAGGCAATGTGATTGAGATATGCAGCCGAGCTCGTGTAGTCAACTATTGAAATATTACTGTCGACAAGGTTCATCAAAGTGCCGAAGAGCTCCTCCCCGTCCTCGAGCTTGTCGGTGTTAATATACTGTGTGAGCATATTGCAGATAATTTCAGCCTGTTTATCCAGCCCCTCGTCACCTTTAAAGGAACAATATTTCATGTATTTATTGAGTGAATCACCCTTTAGGCCCTGCCTGCCCTTAACAAGGGAAAGCATGAAGTCATCATTCTCAAAGTCTATTTTTTCTTTTACATCTACGGTCAGAGCCCCCAGCTCATTGACGGCATCCTTAAAGCCCTCCTCGTCCGAGCCGACATAGCGGTCGATTTTCAGGTCTCCCAGCTTTTCAACAGCCTGAACGAGCCTGATATCCCCACCGTTCTTGAAGTGCTCAAGCAATGTTGCGTTTTTACCGCCGACCGTTGCCCTCTCTTTAGGTGAAAGAGTGCAAACCTTAAAATTCTCCTGACCAAGGTCAGCCCTTACTACTGCAATAAAAATCAGCGTATCACTATCCTTGTCACTGCAGAAAACAAGGAAATTTGCACTGCCGGAAAAAACCGCAGGAACAGTTGTCTGCTCCGAGGTGGAAATATCCTCATTGGTACCTTTGAAAAGATTTGAAATATCAAAATCAACGGACTTTAGGAAGAATATTGCGGATATGCTGCCGAAAACAAGTATAAAAAGAAGAAAGCCGAAAAAGAACCTTCTCGTCTGAGAAGCCTGCCGTTTCTTTTCCGTCTGGAATTTCAAGCCCCTTTTCTTTGCCAAAAATGTCACCCCGTATCCTGCTTTATTTCAAGTATTGCGGCCGAGCAGGCATCAATCCAAGCGCATCCCTCGCCCTTCATCTTTGCCCCCAGCAAGCTGACTGCTCCCTTCCACTCATCCTGTAGCCAATAATCGATTTCATGGTGGTTTCTGTTTGCTATAAGGAGGATTTTTGATTCCCCCTCAACTCTCGCATAGGCTATGCACCCCAGAGCGGCTGAAACAGGGATGAACCTCCCCTCTCTGAGCGCCCTGCAGCCTTGCCTTATTCTGCCGAGAGTTTTATACCATTCAAGAAGCTCCTCGTTCTCTTTGCCCCACGGATAGCAGCCTCTGTTAAACGGGTCAATGCCCCCTTCAAGCCCTGCCTCGTCCCCGTAATAAATGCAGGGCACGCCCGGCAGAGTGTACTGGATTGCGCTTGCCATTTTCATGAGCCTTATTCCAAGCAAAAGCTTATCCTCATTGAGCTTTTCGCCGTTATATCTGAGCCCCTTCTTGCTTTGCTTTTCTGCACCCGCAAGCCTTGTGAGCGCCCTTGCGGTATCATGTGTGCCTATATGATTCATTAAGACCGATACCGATTGCGGCGGGTAATTCTCAAGTATGGTCAGAACGGATTCCATAAAGCCTTCCGTTTCACCTGTTTTCAGGAATTTAAAAATACTCTCCGCAAAAGGGTAATTCATCACGGAATCGAGTTGACCGCCAAGTAAATACTGCCGCCTTGAGCCGTAGCTGATTTTGTTCGTGGCATCCTCCCATACCTCACCTAGAATATATGCATCGGGCTTTTCGGTTTTTACTGCCCTTGAAAGGGAGTTCAGAAAAGAATCGGGCAGCTCGTCCGCAACATCAAGCCGCCAGCCGGCAGCTCCCGCTTTGAGCCATTTTCTGAGCACTCCGTTTTCGCCCGTTATAAAATCAGTAAAGCTCTGCTCGGTTTCGTTTATCTCAGGTAGGATATCCACTCCCCACCAGCAAACATAATCGTCGGGCCATTTTCTGAATTTATACCATTTGTAGTAGGGGGACTCCTGCGACTGAAATGCACCCGTGCTATTATACCTGCCGCGTCCGTTGAAATAGACACTATCCCTCCCCGTGTGACTGAAAACGCCGTCAAGAATTATTCTTATTCCGTGTTTTTCTGCCGCCTCACAAAGAGATGAAAAATCCTTTTCGGTGCCCAGCAGGGGGTCAATTTTCATGTAGTCGGCCGTATCGTACCTGTGGTTGGAGTGAGCTTCAAAAATCGGGTTTAGATAAATGCAGGTCACTCCAAGCTCTTTAAGATAGCCGAGCTTTTGCTCAATGCCCTTCAAATCACCGCAGAAATAGTCGTATTTATTTATTTTTCCGCTCTCGTCCGGCTCCCAAAGAGGGTCGCCGCCCCAGTCGGTTCGGATAATCCTGTCCACGGGCACACCGCTCTTTTCTTCGCCCGAAAAGCAGAACCTGTCAGGGAAAATCTGATATATTATGCCACCATTTAACCATTCGGGTGTTTTATATCCCTTGGAAAAAACGGTCATCTGCCACTCGCAGCCGTCGCTTGTAATGCAGCCTATGCCACTGCCTGCATTCTTTATCTGCTGGGTGCCACTGTCAGAATCAAATTCAAAGCTGTACCAGTAAAGTCCTGCGGTATCTGGAGTGAAGAAAACCGTCCACCACTCCTCTCCTAGTCCCTCCATGCGCTCCCAGTCCATTGAAATATACTCCGCTTCCTCCCCGTCCCTGCGGCAAGCGAGTCTTATTCCAGTGCACCTGATATCCCGTGGCAGAATTACCCTGAAATTAACCTTTGTACCTACCTCGACAGCGCCAAAAGGGCTTTTGTGATATTCTGCCCTTGAATTATAGGGTATATAATGCATTTGCTTCCTCCGAAACGCTATTCTCCGTCACCAATAATAAAGCATGGAGTTTTTTCGGCCGCGGTTGTGTTGACGGGGATAACGGTTTTACCGTTAGCTTCAATCTGTTTTTCAAGGCTAATCCCTCTTAAATCGACAGCAAAAGCCTTTGCCGAGCTGCCGAGCAGTGTCCCGTCATAAATCTGACTTGTACCGTCCACAGTCGCCTGACCGTCAACCATAAGGATAACCACGGTTTTGCCCGCTGCTTCAATCGCTCCATCGATAAAGTCAAGAAGAACTCCGTTCCTTGTCAATGCTCCCTCGTCATCCTCACCAGCAAAGGTTGCTTTTGTTAGACCGACAGACGGGTACTGCACTGAATCGAGGAGGACATAATCAACATTCAAATCGCATATTTCTTTTATAATGTCAAACAAGTATTGCTGTGAATCCTTTGAAAATGGATTAAGCCACGGCTTGCCTCCGTTTGCAAAGCTCTTATCAAGCCACAGCATGCCGGTATTTCCCATATAGTTTATCGCCATCGTGCCCCTGAACGCATTTGCCGCAAGAGGGTCCCTGAAGCAATGAATTCTGGCAATAACGGCAATATTCTCCTGCTTGCAAAGTGCAATGCAGTCATTAACAGCAGGATAAGCATTTTTATCCGCCTTAGTTTTTTCCATCTGTGCAACAGATGAGTCATAGCAGAGATAGCCCATCCTGTTTTTAAAGTCTATTATTACTGCATTTCCGCCCTGAGTCTTTACATTTTCCAGCTCATCCTTCATTGCCTGCGTATCTGACAGTGAATCCGTGCTGATATAAAAAGCCTTCATGCTGCTGTTCACTACAGCGGGGCGGGCAGCCGACGTTGTCGTTTCTGCCGGTGCCCTTGTTGTGCTCACGCCTGCAGTTGTATTGTTAACTCTGGGGAGCTCAGAAACATCCAGAAAAACATCGGTAATGAAATAGCCAACGGTAATAATTGCGCAGACTCCCACAACCGCAAGAACAGTTTTTATTATTTTCCTTCTTCTCATCTTCTCGGTGTAGCTGGTGCGCCTGCCAAGGCTCCCACCGGGATATGAGCTGGAAAACCCGGTGTAGCTGCTATGCCTGCGGGTATATTCATTAAAATATGCTGTATTGTCTTTTTTTCCTTTTCTCAAGATAAATGCCCCCGATTATGAAAAAATAAATTTATGCAAAAAGCGAGGTTCCTGAAAAGCCCGTGAACGCCATTGAAAGCAGGGCAACATATAGAAACATTGCGGGCGCTCCCTTGAATGCCTCAGGCATATTCGGGTTACTTTCAAGCCTTCTTAGACCGATACTAATAAGAGAGATGGCAAAAATAAACGCAATTCCCGAGCCTATACCGACCCCTATGCTCGCAGCAAAGGTATTGCCCAGCCTCCGGTTTAAAAGAGGAATCGCAAATACAAGTGTATTTAGTGCCGCCATACCCATCATGCTCAGGAATTTTGTGCCCGGCTTGAAGATTAATTTGACTGCCAGCGCCGTTTCAAGGTAGAGAATTACCAGCACTCCACCGAAAATTGCACTGTGCAGAGCAAGATTAAGCCTGTCAATCTGTATTATGAAATCAAGCGCACGGCAGATAACCGCCGATAGCACTGAAAAATAGGCCACCATTATTGAAAAGGCTGCAAGGCGCCTGGGTTTTGTTGCCATACGGACAGCTTCACTTGCGCCATAGCCGCCACTGAAAACAAGGTTCTGAATAAGGATAATATAAAGCGCTGCATTCAGCAGATTAAAAAACCAGCTCAACTGGCGTGCACCTCCTCAGTCATCAAGATTGTGTTTCTTTCTGAAATTTTCAAAAAGCTCAGAAATATCTCGGTCGAATTCATCATCATCCGGCTCATTGATGTCCGGGGAATTCTCCTCTGCAATGTTTTCGCCCTCGGCTGGAGGATTTATTTCCTCATCATCAGGCGGTATAATTTTCTCGCAGGCCGGCTGAGCGGTTTCCTCCCGTGGCTCTGCTTCGGGTTCCCGCTCTTTTAGCTCGGATGAAATTTCCTCTGATGTCTCTTCAAGCGGCATAAGCTCCGAAGAAGATGTCTCTGCCTGAGGAATATCCGGGACATAGACCACCCTTTCGAAAGGCTTGGTATCCGATTGATTATTTTTATCAATGCTTTCGGCATTTGCGGATTCCAGCTCAATGCTTTCTGCTTGATTAAGCCGGGCAGGCTTTCTCACCGAGTTTCTTCTGACGTAAACTGCTCTTTGCTCCTCGGCTCTGGCCGTTTTTATTTTGAAGTTCATATCCCTTTCAAAGCGGGGGAAAAATCTTATTACAATTGATTTATGGAACGCCGCAAGCAGACCCAGTACTATAAAGCCGCCGAAGGTCATAAGCAAACCGGGGGCTACGGGATTACCGAAAATTACCCTGCCACCAATTGTTCCGCTGCCGAGCAGCTCCCTTATTGCGCCCACAGTCAGAAAAACTGCGCTGTAGCCGATACCAGCAGAAAATGCATCTATGAAGCTTGCCAGCGGATTGTTTTTGACGGCAAACTTTTCGCATCTAAGCGCGGCAAGTGAGCTAACCGCAAGGAGCGGCAGGTAAATGCCTATACTCGTGACCACCTCGTAATTTCTTGCGTCCATAAAATACATTACGGGGCAGGCTATAAGCAAACCTATAACCATATAAATTGCGACTCTTATCCACGCAGGCACCCTTTTGAGTGCAACGCTGGCAAACGTTTCGCATATTATTAAAAGTAGAACGGTTATTGCAGCCAGAACAGCTGCGGCTGAAAGTGACACGGTTGCCGCAACAATGGGGCAGATTCCGATAACCTGCACAAGGACAGGATTATAAATGAACGCTCCCCTGAATATCATTGTTGTGGGTGACAGCGTCTTCTGATTATCGTTCATTAATCATTTTCCTCCCCATTGTCGCCTTCCGGCTCCTCTTTTTGTCTATATACCTTACAGTTCTCTTTATCCATGCGGTTATAAGAGGCCACACTGCGGAGGAAATCATCACGGCGAAAAAAGCACTCTCCTCAAAAACGCCGAAATATCGCATTACCATGCACAGGATACCCGCAAACATGCCGTACAGGAAGCGGCTCAGCGGCCTTCTCGGAGATGTTGCAGGGTCAGTTATAAGAAAAAGAGCAGTGAAAATAAGCATACCTGAACAAAGCTCGAAAACAAGCGAGGTCAGAATACCGTTGAGCACTCTTGGGAACAGCATTGCCATTATGGCACTGCCCAAAAGGAAGCCCGCACTGTTAATTGCCGATTTCGGCTGCCTTATTGCAAGGAAAACTGCAGCACCGATAAGCACCATGGTGCAGGTCGCCCCCACAGGTCCGGCTATGTTCCCTATAAATACATTGAAAAAGCTGATTACATTGAGCGACACCGATTGGTTCAATTTAAGCATTGAAGCAAGTGAAACGCCGGTCCCAACAGTGTTCTGT
>ENA-UOYA01003221-UOYA01003221.1-activated-sludge-metagenome-genome-assembly--contig:-NODE-3221-length-14790-cov-12.290668_pt1 | contig 14790 bp, 20 predicted proteins | sample MGYA00238163_ERZ764804 | MGnify/ENA primary metagenome ERZ764804 (study PRJEB28919, sample SAMN05720223) | activated sludge metagenome | isolation source: Anaerobic digester | place: Hong Kong...
GGCCTGGCCCGCGCCGCGCGCATCCTCCGCGCGCACGTGGACACCGCCGCCGCCTCGCCCACTGACCGGCGCCAACCGTGCGCACCGGCGCGACAGGCCGAAAACCTGCCCCGAGCCCGACGAACCTGTCACTTTGAAGAAGTCCCGGACTTCATCACAGTAGAACGAAAGCGCCCGAAAGTCCCGGAAATTCAGCCGCCCGCCCTGAATTTCGGACCACTTCCCGGCGCACTTTCTCCCAGGTATACGCGCGCGACCTTTTCGATCCATGCAAACTTTGCATAGAATCCGGCACCCTGACACCGAGTCAGCGCGCCGGGCAGCCTGAAGGCTAGCCCAGCCGTCGACAAAGGACGAAGGCAACCCGACCCGCCCGAGCGCAAGCCCCGGCGGGTTTTTTCATGCCCGAAGGAGTCCGCACGATGGCCACCAAGTCGAAGAAGAAGCCGCGCAAGCCCTGCTGATGCCGCGCACGACCGCCCGCCTCCTGCAAGCCGCGCCCAGCGCCGAGACGAAGGCGGAGAAGCGCGAGCGCGAGGCCGACGAGTTCAAGTCGCGCCTCGAAGAACGGCTTCGAACCTCGATGGGCGCGCCCGGGACCCAGATCGCCAAGGAACGCCTCCGCAACCTGCAGGCCTACCTGGCCGAGGCCGATGGCGAGTGGGCACCCCCTGAAATCGACGACCGCTCCGCCATCGTCGCGACCGACGCCGCGGACACCGTCGAGTGGATGCTGCCGAGCCTTCTCCGAATCTTCGCCGCCAGCCGCGACGCGATCGAAGTCAGCCCGCGCCGGCCGCAGTTCGAACCGCAGGCCGGCATGGTGCGCGAGGTGCTGCGCTGGTCCTTCTGGGAGCGCATGGACGGCCTGACCTTCCTGCACAACTGGCTGAAGGACGGCCTCATTTCCAAAGTTGGATTCTGCCGAGTCGGCTACACGACGAGCGCGATGCCCGTCCCCGAGAGCTTCCGCGGCCTGACCCGCTCGCAGCTCTACGCCGTGGTCTCTCCCGAAGGCGTCGAGGTGACAGGCCTCGAAGCGCGTACCGAGGACATGCCCGACGGCCAGGCGCTGCAGGTCTTCGACGTCGACATCCTGCGCACCGAGGTGGACGGCTTCCCGACCCTCGATGTCGTCCCGCCGGAGGAGATGCGCATCGACAACGGCGCGCGCTACGGCTCCGCGCCGCACTTCATCGCGCAGGAATACAGGCGCCGCCGCTCCGAGCTGGAGGCCGAAGGCTACGAAGTGGCCGACGTGAGCAGCGCCGACGACCGCGCCGTGGTGAACGAGGAGGCGCAGGCGCGCCGCCAGATCAACACGATGAGCCTTTTCGGCGACACCGCCTCGGACGACGAAGACCCCGAGATTCTGGTTGCCGACTGCTACGAGCGCATCGGAGGCGAGCACGCGCCGAAGTACCGCCGCGGCCTCCTGATCGGTGGCGAGCTGTTCGAAGACGAGGAGGTGGACGACCACCCCTTCGGCTACTGGTGCCCGGCGCCGATGCCGCACGTCTTCTTCGGCCACTGCCCGGTCGACTACGCCATCGAGCCGCAGCGCCTGCGGACGAAGCTCCTCCGCGCCGTCGAGGACAACGTCTACCTGACGGTGAACGGCCGCACCGGTGTCGTCGGAGGCGATCCGGCAACGATCGACGACATCCTCGACAGTCGCCCGGGTGGCGTCGTCCGCCTGCGCACGAAGGACGACCTCGTGCCGATCACCCAGCCCGACCTGTCCGGCGCCGCCTGGCAGGCGGTGGAATGGGCCGAGCAATGGACCGAGAAGCGCACCGGCTTCTCCCGCCTCTCGAAGGGACTCGGCTCCGAGGCCCTGAACGAGACCGCGACCGGGGTCCTCGAAATCACCGAGCGCGCGGACATGCGGACGGAACTCGTCGCGCGCCACGCCGCCGCCGCCCTGTCGAAGATCCTGACCAAGGTCTTGCGCGCGATGTCCAAGCATCAGGACGCCTCGCAATGGGCGCAGATCGCCGGCCAGTGGGTCGAGATTGATCCGCGCGAGTGGTCCAACCACTACCAGGTCCGGGTCAAGGTGGGCCTCGGCGCCGGCAACAAAGACCGGCAGACCGCGCAACTCGGCCAACTCACCCAGATGCAGCAAGGCCTCGCGCAAGGCGGCATCGTGCCCCCGCCCTCGCTGATCTACGGCGCGCGCAAGCTTGCCGAGGCGATGGGCCGCGAAGACGCCGCGCAGCTGTTCCCCGATCCGCCGCCGCCGAACCCGAACCAACCGCCGCCGCTCCCGATCATGGTCGAGCAGGTGCGCGGACAGACCGCGATTGCCATCGAGCGCGAGCGCCTGGCCGCCAAGCTCAAGGAGACCGACGCCTCCCTCGGCCTGCAGGCCAGCAACGACCAGCGCGACGCCGAGCGCGAGCGCATGAAGGCCGAACTGCAGGCCGTGCTGCAGCAGGCCGACCAGGCGAACCGCGTGCAGATCGCCGAAATGCAGGAGGCCAACCGCCGCGCCATCGCCGAACTGCAGGAACAGACCCGCCTCACGATCGCCGCGATGAACCAGCAGGCCGCACAGGTGCCGCAGATCGACGGCCAGGCGCTGCAACGGCTCGAAGCGACGATGCTCAAGCTGATGACCGCCGTCACCGCTCCGAAACGACTCATCAGGGACCCGAACACCGGCCGCGCCATCGGTGCGGAAGTGGTCCTGCCGAGAACTTCGACCAACCCCACTCCGGAGCCCTGACACATGGCCGCTGGTGCTTTCATCTTCCCCGCTAAAGCGAAGCTGAACTTCTTCAGCACGACCAACCTACTCAACGCGACCGCCGCGAACTTCCGCCTCGCCCTCGTCGGCTCCGCCTGGACGCCAGACAACAGCGACACCGGCAACGAAGTCTGGGCCGATGCATCTGCCAACGAAATCACAGCCGGCAACGGCTACAGCGCCGGCGGCATCGCACTATCGAGCGTGACCCTTGCCCTCAACGGCTCCGGAGGCGTGAAGTTCACCGCCGCCGCGTCCACGTGGACGGCATCGGGCGGCAGCATCCCGGCATGGCGCCGGGGTGTCGTCTACTACCTCGGCACGCTCAACGGGAAGGTGAATCCCCTCGTCGGCCACTTCCTCGGCGACTCCACCCCCGCGGACATCCCAGCCACCACTGCCGGGAATCAACTCATCGTCACCCCGAACGCTTCGGGGATCCTCGTCGCAACCTGAAAGGCAACCCGACACCATGCGCACCGAAATCACCCTGCTATCGGCGACCATTCAACCGACCGGCGCCGTCGAAATCTCGGCCGACTGGAACGGGATCCCCGTGAACAAGGTCTGGGACAGCGAACAAGCGATGCGCGACGACGTGGCGAGCATCATCGCCACGCAAGAGGAGGCCGCACGCTGGCTGTTGCACTACATCACTGCCACCGGGACCTCGGCCGCCGACTTGCCGAACATGGTCGGCCGAAAGCTGGTGCACGAAGTGTCGCCGGCCATCCAGCAAACGATCGCCCTAATCTGACATGAACACCGGCCGCCGATCCTTCAAGCCGCGCCTACGGGCCGCATGGGTGCAAGCGATGCGCGCCCTCGGCTTCGCAGTTGCCGAGAACGCCGACGCCCTGCAGACCCTGATGGGCACCGTGCAGGCTCTGGCCGAGGAAAACGACGGGCAAGCCGCACGGCTCGCCACGCTCGACGCCGAACTGGCCGAGCTGCGCGAACGGGTTCGCCTGGCCGAGGCGCGCACCATTACCACAACCGCTATTCTATGAAGCCCGTCCACTCCTCCCGCCTTGAATGCTGGCTCGGCCGCGACCAGGTCGAAAGCCTCTCGCGCAACTTCACCACGTGGTACGGCCCGCCGGTGAAGTTGATCGACGTGCCCGGAAACGTGTGGGTCACGGGTGGCGGAGACTTCGTCGGCTCCTTCTCGCGCGGATCCTTTGGCAGCATGTTCGATGCCTTCGCCGACTACCTGAAGCGCCTCGACCGCGCCATCATCACGCCGCGCCCGGCCTTCCTCGGCGCCGGCTTTGCCAGCATCAGCGACGCCCTGTCGCGCGCCAGTCAGGGCTACTCGCAAGCCTTGAACGGCAACATTCAGAAGGTCGGGGCGACAGGCCTCGCGGCTTCCGCCTTTTCCCTCTGGAGACTCGGAAACACGCCCGCGGCAGGATCTGCTTCATCCGCCGCCCCGGGTGGACGCGCGCCCACGAGCGCCACGACCGGCGCCCTTGCGTTCACCAACGCCGCCGGATCCGACACGCTGCACCTCGTCGGCGCCGACATGGGCGCCAGCGTGGCCGCGAACGCGCTCCTGTTGTACGACCGCATTTTCGACGTGGTCAAGACGATGAACAGCACGTCGGCGGAAAGCGTGACCGGCGTTCCGACCCGCTACCAATCGACCACATCAACCGCGATGGACTATGCCGGCGGCAACTTCGTCTTCCCCGAAGTCGGCGGTACCGCACTTGCCGCCACCGCCCACAACTGGACCGTCAACTACACCGACCAGGGCGGCACCACCGCGCAGACGAGTGCGACAGTCGCGGGCAACTCGGGCGCCATCGTCGACCGAATCGACCTCCCGACGAGCACGTGGTTCATGCCCCTAGCCACTGACGACACGGGGATTCAGAAGCTCGAATCGATGACCTGTTCCGCGCTGGTGGCCACTGGCGCCGTGAACTTCGTCATGGGGCACCCGATAGGCGTGATGGCCTTCCCACTGGCCTCGCTGATCTATCCGTTCGACTGGCTGACCAACCGCAACCCGGCGCCGCGAATCTTCAACGACGCCTGCCTGGCGCTCATGGAATTGCCGAAGCCTTCGTCCGGTGTTTGCTCCTACTTCGGCCAGATCTACGCGACCTCCGCCGCGCCGTAAGACATGGACGTCAGAAAGGCCGCCCCCATTTCCGGGGCACTGATCCGCGACCCTATCTCGCTGCAGTGGGGGATCGGCTCGCCGCTCCTCGGCCTTCCGCTGGAAACCCCGACGACCTCCGGTGCGACCAACGTCGCACCGGCCGCTGGTGCCATCACGCTCACCGGCTACGCGCCCACCGTTGCGCAGATCCAGAACCTCGCGCCGACGGCCGGGACGCTGACGCTCACGGGTTACGCGCCCGACGTTTCCCAGACGCTCAACGTCGCCCCCGACGTGGGCGCCCTGACGATCACCGGCTACGCGCCGACGGTGACTCAGCAGGCCGCGACCGGAGTCAACCCCGACGCCGGCCAACTGACCCTGACCGGCTACGCGCCGACGATCCAGCAGATCGCCAACGTCGCGCCCGATGTCGGTCCGCTAACGCTGACAGGCTACGCCCCAACCGTCACCCAGCAACCGGTATCCCAGACCGTCACGCCTGACGCCGGCGCGCTGACGATCGAGGGTTTCGCGCCGACCGTCGAGCAACCAGGCCAGCAGACGACCGCCCTCGGCGGCATCATCTTCGGCGGCCTCCCACGCCCACGCCGCCGCTACGTCGTCGAGAAGGGCCGCGAAGTCCTCGTCTTTGCCACCGAGGAGGCCGCGCGCCTGGCGCAGGAGGCGATCGACAAGGCGCGCACCATCCGCGAGACGGCCGCCACCTCACAGGCCCCCAACCGCCGCCGCGCGAAGGCCAAGGCCGCACGCCGCGCCGCGACCACGATCGCCCAGGCGCTGGCCATCGCGCCGCCGCTGGACGCCTTCACGCTCGAACAAGCCCAGGCCATCGCCGCCGACTTCGACCAAAGCGAGACCCTTCGCCACCTGGCGCAACTGCGCGACCTCGAAGCCATCGCCGCGCTTTGGCACCACCTACGCGACGAGGAAGACGTCGCCGCCCTTCTGGAGCTGATCTAGTGAACGAAGCCGAGCAACTGGCGCGCGCCTCTGCGGCGGACGCCATCCTGCAGCACCCCCTCCTCATGGAGGCCCTGAACGACTACGAAAGGACGCTGGTCGAAACATGGCGAAACAGCAAACCGCGCGAAGCCAAGGAGCGCGAGGAACTTCACCGGATGCTGCAGGCGCAGGCGCACTTCCGGGCCTACCTGACGCAAGTCGTCGTGACGGGGAAACTGATCCGGGCCAAGGTGAAGAAGCCGACGCAGTGGGACCGGATCAAGGACCGCACGCTCCGCGCGTGGGGCCCGACGTGACCGGCGCCATTGAGCCGAGCGACTGGCAAGCCCTGATGCGCTTCGCCGACGAGGTGGGCACCCAGGCCAACCCGGCGACGATGCTCCACGGCCGCCAGCCGCCGCACGAAGCCGTCGACAACGGCGGAGCGCAGGCCCGGTGCGTGCACGACGACGAGTTCGAGGGAGTCACCCTCTCGGACGGCAGCCGTCACCCGCTCCCCTTCTAACCCTCCAACCTCCACCACCCACAGCCCGCCCGGCGCAAGCCCGGCGGGCTTTTCACTTTCCGAGGACTGAACACCATGCCGAACCCCTCCGCCCCCGCGGCCGACGCTGGCGACACCAGCGACGCACGCGACGCGGGCATCGCCACCGTCGCCGATGCAGTCGCCGAACTCGAACGCCGCGAACAAGCCCGCCGCGCCGAGAAGAAGGCCGACGCCGAGAAGTCGAAGAAGGCCGAAGCCACGCGCCGGGCCGCGACCTCCGACGAGCACGACGTCGACCCGGAAGACCCCGACGCAGATCCGGAAGGCGAGGAGGACGACGACAAGCCGCCCCGCAAGGACGCCAAGAAGAAGGACGACAAGCCCGCCAAGAAGAAGGCCGCGGCATCGGACGACGACGAAGGCGAGACCGACGAGGCGGACACCGAAGACGACGACCAGGCCGACGCCGACCTCGAAGACGATGCCGAGGACGACGAAGGCACCGACGACGAAGGCGACGACGACCAGGCCGACGACGATGCCGAGGACGACGACAAGCCCAAGAAGGGCAAGCAGGAGCCGCAGCGCCTGAAGCTGCGCGTCGCCGACCGGGACATCGAGACCACGCCCGACGAAGTGTCGGCCTACCTCACCGAGGCCGCGCAGGACCGCCACACTGTCGCCCAGGAGCGCCAGGCGCTGCGCCAGCAGGCTGAACAGCTCGCCGAGCACGGCCGCGTCCTGTCGCAGATCGCCGCGCAACTGATCGGCGACGAGCCCAACATCGCCCTCGCGCAGCAGGACCCCGGCGCCTACATCGCCGCGAAGTCCCTCCGCGACCAACGCCTCGCCGTCCTGCAACAGCTGCAGGGCGCGACCCGTCACGCCTCCGCCACGTCGCAGGGGCAACAACAGCAGGCCCTGCGCGAGTTCGTTCAGCGCGAATCGCAGGCACTGCTGAAGGCCATGCCCGAGCTGGCCGACCCCGAGAAGCGCGCCGCCTTCCACGGCCGCATCCAGAAGGTCGCACAGCGTTACGGCCTGAGCCCGCAGGAGCTATCGAACGCCTTCGATCACCGCTCCTTCCTGATGCTCCGCGACCTCGTGCGCCTGCACGACATGGAAGCCGAGCGCAAGACCGCGCGCCAGAAGCTCAAGGGAGCGCCGCCGCTCAAGACCCCCGAGCAGCGAGCGACCCGAAGCCCGCGCGACTCCGACTCCCTGCGCGTCAAGAAGGCCACCAGCGACTTCAAGAAGTCCGGCCGAACGATGCGCGACCTCCGCGCCTGGATCGAGCGCACTTCGCGCGACTGACCGACCAGGCCAGCCCCAACACGCCCCACAAGGAGCACCCGAAATGCCCGCCAACGCTTTCTTGACGACCGCCGCGATCGGCAACCGCGAAGACCTGATCGACATGATCTACAACGTCGCGCCGACCGACACGCCCCTCATCACGATGATGGACAAGGTCGAGGCCACCTCGACCACGCACGAGTGGCAGCGCGACACCCTGGACACCCCCGCCAACAACACCACGGCGGAAGGTGCCGACGCCACCTACACGGCCATCACGCCGACCCAGCGCCTGAGCAACCAGACGCAGATCGCGCGCAAGACCTTCAGCATTTCCGACACGCAGGAGAAGGTGCGCACCGCCGGCCGCAAGTCGGAAATTCGCTACCAGACCATCGTCAAGGGCAAGGCTCTCCGCAAGGACATGGAGCTGAGCCTGATCGAGAACGGCACGCAGACCACCGGCGCGACCCGCCAGGCCCGCGGCCTGCGCGGATGGCTGCAGACCAACAACAGCCTCGGCGCGACCGGCGTCGCCCCGGTCTCGATCGGCGGCAACACGGCGCCGACGGACGGCACCCTGCGGACCTTCACCGAATCGCACCTGCGCGACGGCGTGCGCCTGGCCTACCTGCAAGGCGGCAACCCCGCGGTGCTGATGCTGCATCCGACCATCAAGCAGAACGCCGGCGCGACTTTCGTCGGCGGCGGCACCCGCTTCGTGCAGATCGCCGACAAGCGCCTGGAGTCGACCTTCGACTTCTACGAGCACGACTTCGGCACGCTGAAGGTGATCCCGAACCGCGTGATGAGCCGCACCCGTGACGCCTATTGCGTCGACCCCGACATGGTGGCTCTGGCGGTGCTGCGCGACATGGAGACGACCGAACTCGCCCGCATCGGCTCCGCGCGGAACTACATGATCGAGTGCGAATACACCCTCGAAATGCGCGAGGAGCGCGCGCACTCGGCCATCCGCGACCTGCAGTAATCCGAGTTCACTCCCGGCGCTTCGGCGCCTTGACGGCCCCGGCGGCAGCAATGCCCCGGGTCCTTCTGTTTTCCGGGGACCGAATGAACCTCAGCGCAACGACCCACGAGACCGGGCCGATCTACCAGCCGGCCTTCGCACCGACGACGCGCTACGTCGACCACGGCGACGAAGGCGCGACCATCGTCCGCCACCAGATCGTCGGGCCGACGATCGATGCCATCAAGGAGCTGCACAACAGCGGCCAGCATGGAAGCAAGGACCGCAAGCACGTGGCCAGCGTGCCCGCCGTGGTGATCGAGCACTACTGCAACACGCAAGGCATCACGCTCCGCGAGTTCATGGTGAACCCCGAGCACGTGCGCCGATTCCTGAACGACCCCGCCAACCGCGACTTCCGGGTCTGGCCCGGCCGCATTTGAGGAGCCCACGCCATGACGATCCGCAACCTCCAAGCCCTGCAGGTGAACGCCACCGGCGCGACGCGCGCCATCGGCGCCGCGACGGGGAACCTCGCCATCCCGAACAACGCATCGGGCCAGAAAGCCCGATTCGTGCGGGTCTATTGCACCTCCGCGGCCTACATCGCGCAGGGAAACTCAGTCGTGACCGCGACGACGACCGACATGCCGGTCGACGCCGGATCGGCCGGCTCGGTGATCCTGAACTGCAACGGCGCGACGCACGTCGCCTGCCTGCAGCAGTCCGCCGCCGGGACGATGACCCTGACGCCGCTCGACGACTGAGGCCAACGCCGTGGCCTTCGACACCTTCGACACCCTCAAGGACGCAGTCCGCGAGTGGGTCCACCGCGACGACCTGACGGACCGGATCCCGGACTTCATCGCCCTCGGTGAGGCCCGCATCGGCCGCGAGCTGCGCCTGCGCCGCCAGGTGACGACCGTCACCAGCAACACCACGGCAGGGACCCGCACGATCGCACTGCCGAACGACTTCCTCGAACTAGCGCGCCTGCGCTGCACGTCGCCCGACCAGCCGATCGACTACATCGCCGCGACGCAGATCGCCTCGGCCTACTTCGACAGCGACACCGGCTCGCCGCGTCGCTTCGCCATCGAAGGAGCCGAGCTGCACCTGTACCCGAAGCCCGACGCGGTCTATTCCATCGCCCTCACCTACTACGCCCGGGTGCCGGCCCTGTCCGCCAGCGCGCCGACGAACTGGCTCCTGAGCGAGCAGCCGGGCCTGTACCTGTTCGCGGCTCTGGCCGAAGCCGCGCCCTTCATCGGCCAGGACGAGCGCGCGCCCATGTGGGACGGCCGCTTCCGCGCCGAGGCCGAGAGCGTGCGCACGGCCGACATGCGCGCGCAGTCGTCAGGCTCCGGCCTGCGCATCCGAGCGAGGTGATCCGATGGCCATCGAAGCCGCGATCTACATCCACGAACTTGACGAGACGCTGCCCGACGGATCGAGCGACCGCAAGTCCGAAGGCGACAACGTCCTGAAGCTCCTGAAGGCGGTCCTCAAGACCACCCTCTCCGGCATCCGCGGTGCCGTCACCGCGACGCACCTCGAACTGAACACGCTCGTCGGCGCCACCGGCTCCGGCGCGTCGCTGAAGGTCACAACCCAGACCATCGGCAGCGCCAACGCCTACGCCGCCTCCTGCGCCTACGTGGACGCCACGGTCGGCGCAGCTGCAGCCCTCAACCTGCCCGCCGTCGGCCCCTCGAACGAAGGCTACAGCCTGCAGTCCGACGGCTCCTCGTCTGTCGCATGGGGGACCACCAACCCCTCCGCGACGCTCGCCCTTTTCCAACTCGGAGGGATCTGAACATGGCCGCAACGCCCGCCTACTCGCGCAGCTCCGCCACCTATGGCGGCTGCAGCATCAGCACCGCCAACGCCAACCGCGACGGGACCGGCACCCTCGGCACCGTGGCCACCGCCGGCGCCAGCGGCGGCCGAATCTCGACGCTCGCCCTCACCGCCACCAGCACCACGACGGCCGGGATGCTGCGCCTGTACATCAGCGACGGCACGAACCACCGCCTCATCAAGGAAATCAGCGTCGACGCCATCACCCCGGCCGCCAACACGAAGGCCTTCGCCGCCTCGCTGGCCGAAGGCGTCGACACCGATTGCATGCCGATCATCCTGCCCCCGAACGGCACCCTGCGCGCCAGCACCGAGAAGGGGGAAGCCTTCCAGATCGTGCCCATCCAGGGCGGGGACTTCTGACCATGCAGACCGGAACCCTCGGCTACCCAGCGCCGGCCGCCGGAGGCACCGGACGGGGCCGCCTGCTGAAGCGGACGGTCTACCTCTCCGGGACCGGCACCTTCCGGCCATCGGCCGCAGCGCGCACGCTCGCCATCACCATGTGCGGCGGCGGCGGCGGCGGCTCCGGCAGCGGCGGCGGCGGGACGCAACTCAGCGGCGGCGGCGGAGGCGCGGACACCTGGCAAGGCGTCATCCCGGCCAATGGCTCGATGGCCTACGCCATCGGCGCCGCTGGAGCGCCTTCCGGCAACGGTGGAGACACCACCCTCGGCCACCTGATCGCCTTCGGCGGACGCGCCGGGACGCCCCTGTCTGGCGTCAACACGGGCGGAGGCCCCGGCGGCGGATATGACACCAACAACTCCCGCACGCGCACCGGCTCGACGCCAGGAGGCAGTGGCGGCGGCTTCTGGAGCGGAGCCGGCTTCGTCAGCAACGGCTGCGCCGCAGGACTTCCGCAACCGTTCAGCGTCAACCCAACCACTGCCGGCGGCGGCACCGCATCCAGCGGCAGCGGCGGCGGCTCCTCGCTCCTCGGCAAGGGCGGCAACGGCGCCACCTCGGGCGCAGGCGCTGGCAGCGTGGGCACCGGCTACGGCGCAGGCGGCGGCGGCGGCGGCTCGAACAGCGGCACGACCGGCGCCGCAGGCACCGGCGGCTATCTCATGATCGAGGAGTACGCATGATGAAACGCCACGCCCTCGTGATCGCCTCCGTCGTCGTGAACGTGGTCGAGTCCCCGGCGCTCCCGACCATCGACCTCGGCGGGACGTGGATCACCGACCAGGCCGGAACCGCCGGAGTCGGCCACCGCTGGAACGGCTCGACCTTCGACCCCCCGGCCGCCCCTCCTCCGGCCACGCTGACCCGGCGCCAGTTCTGGAAACGCTGGACCCGCAACGAGCGCGAGAACTTCGAGGACGTGCGCGCCAACGGCAACGCCAACCAGAAGCGCCGCCTGTCGGCCTTCGCCGAGAACGTGGCCGACGGTGACATCGACCTGACCGAAGCCTACTGGGGCAACCAGCTCGCATGGATGGAGGCCAACGGCGCGAACGTCCTCGGCGCCGGTGTTTCGATCCTGGCCGCCGGCCGCGCCGCGCAGATCCTGGCAGGCTGACCGATGGCACTCGCTGGCGCCCGTTCCAAGAACGGGGACCTCTCCCTGCCGGCCGGGAACGGCCTCGCCGCGGATGACGCCTCGCACGAGCTGGCCGAAGGCTTCTGGACCTCTGGCCAGAACGTGCGGTTCCGCGACGGCTACGCCTGCAAGTTCGACGGCATCCGCGCGCTGTTGACCCAGCCGGCGGCCGCGGCCTATCACGTGGCCAGCTTCCCGAACGGCTCCGCCCGGACGTGGATCCACACGACCCTGACCGCGGCCTATGCCGACACCGGCAGCGGCGCGACGAACATCACCGGCGCAGCCCTCACGCCCACCGCCTCGAACAAGATCACCTCGACCGTGATCGGCGGAGTCTTCGTTCTGAACACCCAGACCGACAAGCCGCAGGCATGGGGCGGGACTGGCACGCTCGCCACCATCACCGGGTGGGGCGCGACCTGGCTCTGCAAGAGCCTGCGAAGTTTCGGCCCCTACCTCTGCGCGATGAATGTCACCAAGGGCGCGACGGCCTACGAATCGATGTTCAAGTGGTCGCACCCGGCGGCAGCCGGCGCACTGCCGACGAGCTGGGACGAGACCGACCCGACCAAGCTCGCCGGCGAACTCGACCTCGCTGACACGAAGGACCGCCTCATCGACGGCCTGCAGCTCGGTGACCTGTTCTGCGCCTACAAAGAACGCAGCATCTACGGCGTGCAGCGCGTCGACTCCGGCGCCGTCATGCGCGCCTTCCTGATGTCCGAGGGACACGGCGCGATGTCGCAGAACTGCGTCGCGGCCTTCCCGGGCGGCCACGTGGTGTTGACCGCTGGCCCCGACCTCGTGACGCACCGCGGCGGCTATCCGACCTCGGTCCTCGACGGCCGCATGCGCCAATGGCTTGAGCGCAACATGAGCAGCGAGTACTTCGCGCGCTCCTTCGTCGTGCACAACGCCGCGCGCTACGAGGTGTGGGTCTTCTTCCCCGGCCACGGCTCGCCGGCCTGCAACAAGGCCCTCGTGTGGAACTACAGCGCGAACGCCTTCGGCATCCGCGACGTGCCCAACATCACCGCGGCCGATGTCGGCCCCGTCGACTCCTCGCTGACCGATGTCTGGGACACCGACAACGAGCCGTGGGACGGTGACACGACGGTGTGGGACCAATCGGACCTGTCGCAAGCGGACCGCCGGATGCTGATGGCCAGCACCGCCCCGGGCCTGTACCTGGCCGACCAGGGCGGCGGAGACCTCGGCCAGCCGTTCACCGCGCAACTTGAGCGGACCGGCATGGCCTTCGGCGACCCGTCGCGCGTGAAGACCCTCTACGCCGTCATGCCGCACCTCGACGCGCCGGACGGGACCGTGGTCGAGTTCCAGGTGGGCGCCTCGATGATGGCCGAGAAGGCGCCCACGTGGAAACCGTGGACGAGCTTCGTCGTCGGCCGCAAGCCGCAAGTCGACGTCATGGTGTCCGGCCGCTTCTTCGGCCTGCGCATGCGCTCGACCAGCTGGGGCCAGTGGCGGACGAAGTCGATCGGCTTCGACGTGCGCGACGCCGGGAGATTCTGACGATGGCCTTCACCCTCGGACCGATCCCGCCAGACGCCCCCGCCTGGCTGATCGACATCCTCCGCAACATGGAGCGCGCGCAGTTCGACCGCGTGCAGGTGTTGCGCTTCAAGCCTCTGGGCATCGCCCCCACCAGGCCGACCGAAGGCGACCTCGCCCGCGCCGATGGCGTGGGCTGGAATCCGGGTGCCGGCGCCGGCCTCTACGAATACCGCGCCGGTGCGTGGGCCAAGCTCTGAACCTCAAGGAGAACAGCATGGGATTCGCTGAAGACTGGGCCGCAGCCCAACAAGGAAACAGCCCCGCCGTCGGCACGACCGGCTACTTCGGCGCCGGTGTCTCTGCCGATGGATCGGTCAACCCTTCATTCGGCTACCTACCCTATGTGATCGGCGGCGGCAGCAACAGCGCGCCCGTCTACCACTCGCCGACGCCAGGCGCCAACCCGCTCGCCTTCGGTGGCGTGGGCTCGACGCCGAGCGCCATGCCCAGCACGCCGACGCCCACCACGGCACCGCAGGCAGCGCCCGGCGCGCCCGGCATGCCGACGATGTTCCCCGGCGGCTCTCCCACCTTCAACGAGACCGGCGGCGGCGGAGCATGGGCCGACCAGCAGCAACGCCTGCAGATGCATGGCGCACCAGGCGCCACCGATGGCGGAACGGGTGGCGGCGCGGGCTTTCCCGGCTCGAACCCGTGGCTGCAGGCGCAGGGCCAGGCCGTCGCACAACAGACGACGGACGCCCTCACCCGCGGCATGCTGCCGGCCATCCAGCGCGGCGCGGCTCTCTCGTCGGGCTACGGTGGCAGCCGACAGAGCATCGGCGAAGGCCTGGCAGTGGGAGAAGCGACGAAGGGACTCGCCGGCCAACTGGCCAACCTCTACGGCACGCAGTTCAACGCAGACCGCAACTATGGCCTGCAGTCCGACGCGCTGGACTTCAACATCTTCCAGGGCAACAACCAGATCCAGCGCCAGGGCCAACTCGACCAACTCGGCGCCCTCGGCCAGTTCCTGAACTGGGGCCAGGCCTACGGCATCGGCAACGCGAACCAGGTGCAGCAGACGCCGATCGACTACTGGAAGACCTTCACCAACGGCGCGAGCCAGATCGCCGGCCAGGGCGGCAGCACGTCGACCCCCTACTACGGCAACCCGTTGATGGGCGCGATCGGCGGCTGGCAGATGGGCAACGCAATCTTCGGAGGCTGACCGATGGCCATCAACTCGAACCCGCTTTTCGCC
>ENA-UOYA01003223-UOYA01003223.1-activated-sludge-metagenome-genome-assembly--contig:-NODE-3223-length-14773-cov-4.348281_pt1 | contig 14773 bp, 9 predicted proteins | sample MGYA00238163_ERZ764804 | MGnify/ENA primary metagenome ERZ764804 (study PRJEB28919, sample SAMN05720223) | activated sludge metagenome | isolation source: Anaerobic digester | place: Hong Kong...
TGGCTGTTTCGTTACTGGCACGTATATTATAGGTGCTGTCAATATATATAGATCTCTCTATGATGAAAGTTAACTGCGTAACTCCTATCTGATTCCTTGCCAGGTAGTGATTACATGAAAACAGGGATGCCACATTGATCAGTCACCAAAGAAAGTAAAGTAATTTGAATCATCCACGTCATCTATGTGTTACAATTCAGAGGGAGTCTGCCCACCTCTGGCTAATGACGATAATTGACCATTTCATGATAATTTCACCGTAATGAGTAGGGCATCTATTTATGTATCTTTTTTTGACATAAATAAAAAAATCTTTATCTGTGTATTGATGACGTGTATTCACTTGTGAGATGTGCAACAATGCCCAACCGAGGTCTTACTCGTGAAAATAGTATATATTAGCGCTGGAACAGGCGAAAACCCATGGATTATGGATGCCGCCTTCTCATGCAGAAATCAAGGAATTCATGTCCATGTAATTCAGGCACAATCAGAGTTGCTTGATTTAGAGGAGAAGAGATTTGCCGAGATACTTGAGGAATTCCCCAGCACCAATCTCCTGATCGTGGATAGCCATGGAAGTGCCACATACTTCAAAAAATTTGATCGCGTACTCCGGAGGGCAAAGGAACTTAATATTCAGACATTCGTAAAAAGTTCATTGCCTGAAGAGATGAAAGAGTTTCGAGATCTCTTCCCACATGAAAACAAGGACTATGATTTTGTACACTCCTGTCTCGAACTTGGTGGCAAGGAAAACACAAATGCCCTTATTCTTTGGGCCTGTAAAACCATTGGGGGAGCAGAGATAGAAATACCACCTCTCCTCTATCCCCCAACAGAAGGATTTTATCATCCGTCACTCCCTGACATCTTTGATTTTTCATCCCATGAAAAAAGACTTGACCCGCAAAAACCAACCGTGGGAATACTCCTTCACCAGTATTATTATATTCGGAAAAACGTGCTCCCCATTGATGCACTCGTTTCATCACTTGAGGCAAAGGGGATGAATGCCCTCCCATTTTTCCTGATTACCAGCCCAAATGAAGTCACTGGCGCTATTGGAATCAGGAAATTTATCGAGACATATCTGATCAAGAACAAAAAACCAATCATCGATGTTTTGATCATCAACATGTCATTCTCTCAGATATCTCTCTCTGACCCAGGAGACGGGACAAAAACTGAAGCGATCTATAATTTTTTTATTGACCTGAATGTCCCACTCCTCCAGACCATTACGCTGTACCGGTCATATGATGCCTGGGCTCAGGATGATCAAGGATTATCGATTATGGAAATTTCATCTGGAGTAATCTGGCCAGAATATGACGGGCAGATCATTACCATCCCTCTTGCAAGTACCGAAACATATGAAGGCCGAAAGAATGTCAGTATTCCGATACCAAGGAGAGGAGAACGGATTGCAGACATGGCTCTGCGATGGGCTCTGCTCAAGCGTACTCCAGTACACGAACGAAAAATAGCAATTCTTCTGTACCAATATACCGGCAAGACTGAAGCACTCGGCGATGCAGGAGGACTCGACACCCCCCAAAGTGTCATTCAAATCTTGCAAAAACTCAAAGAAGCAGGATACACCGTCGATCATATCCCAAAGAGTGGAAATGAACTGATTGAGGAGATGCTCACGGGACTTACCAATGATACCCGATGGATATCAGAAAAAGAGATGCGGGAGCGAGCTGTAGATCTGGTCAAACCCCAGGTATACCACGAGTGGTTTGCACACATACCAAAAAAGAACCAGCAAAAGATATCAGAGGATTGGGGTTTGGCACCTGGGGAGGTCCTCGTATCAGGAGAAGAACTGTGCATCCCAGGGAAGATAAACGGCAATATATTTATTGGGATTCAGCCTCCACGAGGCTTGTTTGAAAAGATCGAATCATTAATCCACTCAAATGACATGGTGATGCCACACCAGTACCTTGCATATTACCGGTGGATAAAGCATGTTTTTGGTGCTCATGCCGTGATCCACATGGGCACTCATGGAACCCTCGAATGGCTTCCTGGCAAAGGAAATGCCCTTTCAGAGGAGTGTTATCCTGATATCATTCTCGAAGATATGCCCCATATCTATCCGTACATCATGAATGATCCTGGAGAAGGGATGCAAGCCAAACGAAGGAGCTGGGCTGTTCTGATAGACCACTTAGTTCCAGCAATGATGAGAGCCGATGGCTATGGCGAGCTGATGCAACTTGATACTGTACTCCAAGAGTATTTCCGGGCAAAAAATAGCGGCGAAGCGAAGAAAGCAGATGAGCTGATCACACAAGTTCATTCCCTTATCCAAGCAAGTAACCTCACATATGACCTTGGTTTATCGGCAGACGCCGACGTTCAGGTCATTGCTGACAATGCCGAACGCATCTATGACTACATCTGTGATGTTCGTGACGTTATTATTAAGGACGGACTGCATATCTTTGGCCTGCCGCCCCAGGGTCCGCGATTGTGCGAGATGATATATGCCCTCACCCGTCTTGAAAACGGAACAATCCCATCATTGCGAGAGTGCATTGCAAAAACACTTGATCTTTCACTTCGCGAACTTACACAAGAACCATCACGGTTTCATGATCACTATGGCATGACGAATGGTGCTCTCATCGATATGATTGACAAGCGGTGCCAAGATCTGATCCGTACGATGGCAGAGGTGAGATTTGATACACATAAAGTAATTTCCTTTATTCAGGAAGAGTACGGAGATACGTATCCAGAACTTGAGATGTGTTGCAGATTTATCTGCGAATGTGTCGTCATGCGGCTTTATCAAACAACTGATGAGCTGAATAACTTGATCCGAGGGCTGGAGGCTGGATACATCCCCCCTGGTCCCTGTGGGGATCCGACCCGGGGAAATGTACATCTGCTCCCCACCGGGAAGAATTGTTACTCCATTGATCCAGCAACGATCCCGACACCTGCCGCCTGGAATACGGGAAAAGCGATGGCAGACCAGATGATCGAGCGATACATCAATGAAAAAGGTGAATATCCGCAAAAAGTTGGCATTGTTGTCTGGGCTACTGATACGATGAGAACAGGTGGAGATGATATCGCTTACATCTTCTGGCTTATGGGATTACGCCCGATATGGTCATCCCGGGGGGGCACGGTAACTGGTCTTGAGATTGTCTCCGCAAATGAACTTGGAAGACCACGTATCGATGTTACTCTCCGAATCAGCGGGTTATTCCGAGACAGTTATCCTCATCTTGTGCAGCTCATTGATGAAGGCGTAGAGATGATTGCAACACTTGATGAATCCGAAGATGTCAACTACCTTGCTGCACATCTGAAAAAAGACATGCTCGAACAGTTAAAAGAGGGACTTTCAGAAGAGGAGGCAAAACAAAGAGCACTGATTCGAATTTTTGGTGATCCTCCTGGAAACCATGGGTGTGCGGTTGGAGAAGTTGTCCATGCATCATCCTGGAAGGACCGAAAAGATCTTGCCGATGTGTATACCACGTGGAGTGCTCATGCATATGGGAGGCGATATAAGGGGGAATTTGTCCCGGAATTATTTAAGGAGCAATGTGCCACAGTTGATGTGACGGTAAAAAACCGCGTTTCTCGTGAATTTGATATTCTTGATGTTGATGATGACTATATCTTTCTTGGGGGCATGAATGCCTGTGTCAAAACATATGGAGATAAAGAACCAGTATCTGTAATTGGAGAGGCTTCAGACCCAAAGAACGTAAAAACCCGTCTCCTGGACGAAGAGATACGGTTTATTTATAGAAGCCGAGTGCTCAATCCCCGCTGGATAGAGGGATTAAAACCACACGGATTTCGAGGTGTTCAGGAGGTCATGAATACCATTGAATATACATTCGGCTGGGATGCGACATCAGATGCGGTGGATGACTGGGAATATCAGGCTGCTGCAGAACATTTTCTCTTCAACGACGAAAATCGGGAGTGGATAGAGGAAAATAACCCCTATGCTTTGCATAGTATTGCAGGAAGGCTCCTTGAGGCATATGAACGAGGATTTTGGCAGGCGCATGACGAGACAATACAGAGATTGCAAGAGATCTATTTAAAGTCGGAGGCTTTTTTTGAACGCATGGAGATTTGAATCGATATCTCTTAAGAAAATAACACACATGCAGCATATTCTCTCCGCATTCATATAGGAATTAGACACATGACAGCAATCAAAACAGAAAATCTTACGAAAAATTTCGGTTCGCTCTGTGCGGTGAATGAACTGACGATATCAGCAGATAAAGAGACATTTGGCCTTCTTGGTCCAAATGGATCAGGGAAAACAACAACGGTCCTGATGCTTACAACGCTCCTCTCCCCGACAAAAGGTCAGGCGTGGATTTGTGGATATGACACGAAAAAAGAACCCGATAAAGTAAGAAACTCCTTAAGTTACGTCCCGCAGGATATGGCCATTGATACAAATCTGACTGGCAGGGAAAACATGATGATTTTTGCAAAACTGTACGGCATTTCACGCCCAAAAGATCGGGTTGATGAACTTTTGGCAGTAATGGAATTGTCTGATCGTGCAGATGATCTGGCAAAGACCTATTCAGGAGGGATGAGGAGAAGGTTAGAACTTGCCGAAGCTCTGGTTCATGAACCAGAAGTAATCTTTCTTGATGAGCCTACACTGGGTCTGGACGTTGGGGCACGAAAAAAAATCTGGGAGCATATTCATGCTTTGAACAGGAAAGGAATGACAATTTTTGTAACTACTCATTACATGGACGAAGCAGATCGTTTCTGTGATCGGGTTGGCATTATCAATCATGGTGCTATTGTTGCATTGGGAAAACCTTCTGACCTTAAATCACATCTGATGAAAGACGTAATCTCCGTTACTATCGAAGGTGAGTACCATCCAATACACGACGAAAATCTGATCTTTCTTGGTCAATCTCAAAATGAAATCTCATTTACTGTAGAGAATGGACGTGAAGCACTTGCATTACTTGCCGATGCCCTCACCCGTGCAGGAAACAAAGTAAAATCCATGGCACTTCGTGAACCTACACTCGATGATGTCTTTTTACAATCAATCGGAAGACATGATGAGCCTGCTGGATTTGAAGAATGGAAATACCGTATGATGCTCCGGAGGAGATGATGAAAGGAGTAATTACCTACATTGAACGGGATTTTATCAGGTGGATCCGATATCGCATCGGGGTAATTTCAAGTCTTGTGCTTCCTGCGGCTTGGCTCCTCTTTGTAGGGCTCGCCTTGCCAGTTCAATTCACCGGAAATTACTTGGATTTTATTACTCCCGGTATTCTCGTCATGACCATTCTGACTGCTGGAATATCAAGCGGTTCATTGCTCATGTTTGATAAAATGCTCGGATTTTTGAATAAATTCCTTGCAATGCCAGTACCCCGTGAAAGCATCCTGATCAGTAAAATCCTCTTTATTACCCTCAGAGGCATTCTCCAGACCACAATCATTCTCATCCTCGCAACGCTTATCGGAGCCTCAATACTAAATCCACTTCAGTATGCCCTTATTTATCTGATCCTGTTCCTTTTTGGAGTTTTTATTGCTGCATTTTCAACAACTGTAGCACTGTATCTCGACGACCATGACTCATTTGCTGCATTCACATCAATGGTAACAATGCCCTTGTTTTTTACCTCAAGTGCCCTCATGCCGTATGAGGTTATGCCATCGTGGCTGAGGGCAATTGCTCATCTCAATCCGCTCAGTTATGCAATTGATGCAATACGTGAATTGGGGATGGATACTATTCCAATAGGCCCGATTATTATTCTTGCTTTGTTTGCTGCAATAATTGTGATAATTTCCGGTTATGTATTTAGAAAGATTACAATATAAAAACCATTTTTTTATTTTTTGAGAAGAACTCATTCACATCGTATTGCCTCAAATACATAATCCAATACCCATAATGCACCGCCCCCGCCGAGAAATGACCTTTCAATGAAATAATGATCGTTTGTGGTCCGATTAAATATTTCAACGGATTTTTTGCACGTTCCGGAGAGTTCAAGATCTTTTCCAGTCAAACTGTCGCCAAAAAAGAGATGACAGTATGTCTTTCGTATATCTGCCTCATAACAATGCAAGAGATTATTGTTGCGTAAGAAAGTTTTGAGTGCCTGCACCATATGAGTATCCCACCCATCCACACAACTCACAGATACGGGGAGCATTCCCAGATATTCGTAAAGCCAGACGGTCAACGGATAGACAAATGATGAATCTGCACGAATTGCAAAAGTAGCCCCTTTCGGGTATCCTTTTTCATGATGAAATCTCGATAATTGATGATACGCATGAGTTCTTTTTTCTTTCATATAGTCAAGTGCTTGGGTAGGATTTTGCTTTGTTACTCGTGCAACTGTTTTGATCCATTCTTCAGTCGGACCAAACCCAACCGGTGATCCACAAGGTGGATATATCGCGGGTATATCAAACTCCTTTTCATAAAAAGAGGCTGTTTTTTTAGCATACTCAGGAAATATGACAATGTTATAAGAAGCGGTAACCGATTCCCGCAACTGTGCAACTGAACAACCTCCTCCAGGAATCGATACTACCTCAAGCCCCATCAAGTGACAAAGGTGCCTAATTTCGGCAATATTTCCCTGCCAGTACTTCTGATACATTGAAATTCCAAGAAGATTCACGCGATTTCGCAACTGCTGGAGCTTGTTTAGTCGTAACCAACGAAGTATTGCTGCAATTGTATCATCAAACCCAGCAGCAAAAGGACGTGAATACGCAGCACTTTCAATCGCCATGCAACGATTGGCCAGAGAAAAATTCACAAGAAATCGATTTAAATCATCTCCAATCAAACAAGCCCCTGGAGAATTGACAATTGCAAGAAAAGTATCACCCATTTCTGCGATGAGGCGGAGAATGGACGTAAGTTTTTCTCCAGAGCCCATAATATAATCATCACGATCAAGGTAGGTGCATGGGATCCTGGATTGACCAAAGAAAAATGGTTCTTCAAAAGAACGACGATTTAATGAATTCTCTCGTGGAAAATGTCGATCTGAAAAATAGGCAGGATTTCCCCTACATCCAGTTGGACCATTGAGGACAGCACGAGCGTCAGAGATTCCTTCAATGGCAAGGAGTGTACCAATAAACCCATCAGGATCAAACAACATCAGATCTCTCCTCCATCTCATGCCTCCAGCCCTCAACAACAGGCACTTTCATCTGAATATTCCAGTACATAGCCTGATCTATGCCTGCATGAAACCCAAATCCTGGACAATATGGAATGTGGGCACTTCTTGCATGTTCACATGATCGAAGAGACGGATATGTCAGTAAAACAAGATCTGGTTTCAAATTCTTAATATCATCAGATCTCATCTCCAAACTATAGTTATGCACAACTGGGTACCGATCAGAATATCGTGAGACAAATGTTTCAGAAAAAGGAGAATAACAAAGACCAATCTTGAGAATATTCATGCCAAGATCACAGGCAAGATCACATATCCAGTCCATTGATTTGGGGTATGTAAAGATAAGAATAGATTTTCCTTCCATTTCTGGCCGAATTTTTGCAATCTTCTCTTGGTATATCATCGCTTCCTCATGAATTATTTCACGTGCTTTCTCCTCCATCCCAAAATGCCGTGCTATAGCCAATAACCATTCTTTTGTTTCGAAAAAACCAGTGGGAAGAGGAATCTCAAGAAATGGAACGGAGGACACAGGAGCAAGTCGTGTTTTGATGCTCGCAATGGTATCATCACGATCGGCGGGAAGATTGAGAGATGCACTATTGAAGCGATTGATCGACCCACTGCTACAATGGATCAAAAAACGGCAGTTAACACCAATTCCAAGACGTGATAAAAGTTTTTGAATCTCCTTAAAGCACTTTTCTTCATTTTCTGCAAGCCATTTTTCACCGATGATATTCACAAGCGGGGAATTGTCAGGCGAGATATTTTTCTCTATCAAACGGGCTACGGCACCATATGCATCCATAACACCTTGGACATAATCGCCAGTAATATTGCCATCAACAGTGATAGGAATTATTTGAACCTGATCATACCGTTCACGAACATCAGCGATTACTTTGTCGAGATCATCACCGATTATGCCAGGAGGACAAGCGGTAACGATGAAAATAAGTTTGAACCCATCATGAATCACTGAAAAAAGAGTTTCTTTTAATTTCCTCTCTCCTCCAAAAATAAAATCAGCCTCATCCATATCGGTCGAATATAGTCTCTTTATCATACCTTCCCGGTACTCCTGACCAAATCGAATCGCTGATTTTTGCCATGTATCCAGAAGTTTCTCATATATCATCAGGGTACAGCTCCTTGGACCATGCATGATGGTTGCAGCATCCGAAACTTGAGATGATACAGAAACAGCTCCTGCAAACGCACATCCAATCAGTGGACGTCTTTTTCGAACTGAGGCAGAGAGTGGTTTTCCTATTTTTTGTTGTATTTCGGTGCAAAATACAAATTTTTGTTTTGGACTGGCATCCTGACGAATGAGCACAGTCTCCTCAAGGTCACTATCACTCAACGGGGCTGCAGGATACAGAAAAACTCCTTTTTCAGACTGGATGCTTACCATATGTGCTGCTAAATCATTAATGACTCCTGCTTCGGCAGAATCTGGAAATCGTTCAATAATGGTGCATCCATCTTTTTCTGCTTGTGAAAATAGATTACTCCGCGGAACACGAATAACTACAGGGAGTTTTACGGCATCAGCATACCTTTTTACTCGTGCATCTTCTTCAGGATCACCCCGTGCATTATAAATAATCCCGGCAATTCTTTTTTTCGTATCAGTAAAATTGTAAATCCCCTTGAGAATGTTATTTGCAGCATACAAAGAGAGATACTCTCCAGACGTGACAATGTACACGGCATCTGCATACTCACTCCGGATCGGGACTGCAAATCCCCCACAAACGACATCACCAAGAACATCATACAGAACAAAATCAAATAGAAAGGCACTCACACCAAGATCCTCAAGTACCTCAAATGTCGTGATAACCCCTCTTCCCGCACATCCTACCCCTGGTTCTGGACCCCCTGATTCTACACACGCAACATCTCCAAATCCCCGATATACAATATCTTCCGCCTTTCGTGCCTGTGGAACTAAGGATTTAATATACTCAAGAACCGTGACGGGGATTTTTCCACCCAATAACAAACGTGTAGAATCGTGTTTTGGGTCACAGCCAACCTGCATGACTCTATAACCTTTCACGGCAAGGGCTGCAGATACATTTGCAGAGATCGTAGATTTTCCAATGCCTCCTTTTCCATATATTGCAATTTTAATTGAGATCCCCTCCTGATACCTGCAAGGTAGAGATTTTTTCTACAAGCTGCTGAATGTTACAACATGTTGCATGGTCATTTTGATGTAAAATCTGCCATATTGCTTCATTTTGCGATTTGTGAATTCGTATAACAAAATCTGGATCAGCTCCATTTGCCTGAACATATCCAATTCGTTCAAGAGCATAAACAGTCCATAATCGGTACATAGGATCTGATCCAATAATGTGAAAGGTTCCTCTCTTCGCAACAGGAATTGAAAATTCTCCGCGGTACGGATCAAAGTAAACACCATCGATCTCAAATGCAGATCCAAAAATTCCAGAAATGACAAGATCCTCAGGTGTACCAGTAATCATGCTTCCTGAACGGTTCATTATCCAGAGCTGATCTGCACATCTGATCGCAAGATTCAAGTCATGCGTCGAGAGAAGGATTGATTTCCCAGTTTTTTGAGCGATATGCCTCAGAATACGCATCGTTTCGATTTTATGTGGGAGATCAAGAAATGCAGTAGGTTCATCAAGAACCATCAGTTCAGGCTCTTGGGCGAGTGCGCGAGCGATCATAACTTTCTGACGCTCACCATCACTCATTTCATGAATATATTGATGTGATACGTTTGCTGCACCAACCGTTGCAAGCGCTGTCATCACGACCTGGCGGTCAGCGGGTGTGAGTCTGCCTGCCCAATTAGTATAGGGAAATCTCCCAAGAGCGACGATATCAAATGCTGTCATGTATCCCGTTGTTACGGGAGTGGTCAGCACAACACTCATCCGTTTTGCTTTTTCTTCCGAGCTCAATTCATTGATATTTTTACCCGCAAGCCAGATTTCGCCCCCAAGTGATGGCTGAATACCAGTCAGCGTCCGGATGAGTGTAGACTTTCCTGCTCCATTTGGACCGACTAAACAGACAAGTTCTCCTCGATTCAAAGAAAGATTAAGATCCTTTGAGATCTCTTTAAGCGTAGATTTTTGGTTTTTATAGCCAATCGCAAGATCATTGCAACGTAATATAGGGACGTTTTTCATGAGATGACACCCCTTCCAAATCGTGTTCCTCGGAGAATCACCCAAATCACCACTGGTGCCCCAAATAATGCGGTAATTGCATTCAAAGGAAGAACGATATCCGTACCCGGGAGGTGAGAGATAATATCAGTAAGCAATGCGATGATGCCTCCAAGGAGAATACATCCTGGAACAAGGATCCGATGATCCGCAGTGACAAAAATGGATCTGCAAAAATGAGGTATTGCAATCCCTAAAAATCCAATTGGCCCACAAAACGCCGTCACACCACCTGCCATGAAAGCGGTTGTGATGATGATGCCATGTCTAATTCGCCTGTAATTCATCCCCATACTTTCTGCATATTGTTCCCCGAGTAGTAAGGCATTGAGTGGTTTTACCAGACAAATTGAAAGAATATACCCCATACAAAGAAGAGTTGTCATAATGGGGAGCTGACTCCAGGTTACACCTGAAAAACTTCCAAATGTCCAGAACGAGTACGCATGCATGGCAGATTGATCGGAAAATTGGAGAAGGATGGTTACCATCGCACTGCTCATATAGGCCACCATGATGCCAAGAACAAGAATCGTAATATTACTCTGAATTTTCGCAGAAATCACAATTATAAGGAGTAATACCATAAAGGCACCTATAATTGCTGCTAGTGAGATGCTCATGTCACCAACAAATCCGAAACTGCCTAAGATCGTCCCTGCACTAAAAATACCTGCAGACAACATCACAAAAGCAACACCAAGGGAAGCTCCTGAGCTTATTCCCAAAATATACGGATCAGCAAGTGGGTTTCTAAAAAATGTCTGCATTAATAATCCTGAAAGAGCTAAAGACCCCCCTGCAAGGAGTGCTGTTATTGCCTTTGGCATTCTCCAGTCCCAAAATATGTGCATCCACGTCTCCTTTACTTGCCCACCGGTAATTATTTTGACGAATGCATCTACCGGGATGGTTACCGAGCCAATGATCAGATCCAGCATAAAAATGAATGCAAGTATTCCAATAATGACCGGCAAGAAGACTAAAAATCTCTTGAAACTATCACCGTTCTTATCACCATCCATGTCCATCGTCGACACCTCCATTATGTTGCGTTGATATGCTGGTAATAATACAGAGTATAGTTTGGAAGCAGATCTGGATGAAGAATTTTTACTAAATCAGCCAAAATTACATCTGGTTTGATGATCCCAGACTGCCAGTAATCATTACCACCATGCTCATTTACCCGTGCATTATAGTGATAAATCCTATTATCCTGAAACGCCTTGAATTTTTGATATCGCTGATCAAGGGCAAGGAGCTCATCAATATTATCAGCATATCCAATATTTATCCAATAATCAGCTGCATGGGCCTTTTCATATACAGATTCAAAATCAAGGATCGTATCCCCTCTATTCGTATCATCTCCAAGAACATATGTCCCTCCTGCATCAGCGAAGAGTGCTGCTACATAACTGTTCTCACCAGGGGCATACCATGAGCCCTGATAATCAATGCCAGAGAAAAGAGTTGGTTTTTGACTGCAATTGCGAACCTTTTCTTTTATTTCGAAATAATTATTCTTAATACGATCAAATACCTGATTTGCAATCTTTTCTTTATTATAAAAGACAGAAAAAAATTTGATCCATTCAGCTCGTCCAAGAGGACTCTCTTCCATCCACTCGGCAGTGATCACTGGTTTTAATCCAGCTTCCTGAAGTTTGTAGTGATTATCATACTCTTTATTCCCATTCGCCACACAAAATACAGCATCAGGATCCAGTTCTATAAGTTTCTCCATCTTCAGCAGGGTATTCATCGACAACTCCCCACTGCCAATCTCAACAATATCACCTTGGCGAACTCGTTTGCAAAAGTCCTCATCCTGGACGAGATTGACGCCATTATGCCCTACAATTGATTGCGTTTCATTCAACGTGCTGATAAATGGTATGTGAACTGTGCTTAAGGTGACTACCTTCTGCAAAGGGATAAAAAAAACACGAGCATTTGGGTATCCTGGAGGGATTTTTTCTCCTCTTTGAACAAGAAGATATGTATAATTTTCAGTGGCCCTTCCCCAGGGATCGATGAGATTGACTACCTTGTAGGTATCATGATACTCCACAGTAAATCCTTTTGCATATTCTGGAAATACCTTATCTTTGAATAAATATTCGGAATCGCCCAAAACAATCGATGAAAGGCAAAGAATGACTGCCACCGATACAATTAATGCATACTTTGTTTTTTTCATAAATTTTTGAGGCATGTTCATCACGGCATTAAATTCGTCATTTCTTTTATTGAATCGGCAAACCGCTGTACACTCAGATTTTCAAGTCGAAAATAGGAACCTTTGAGATCATCTGCCAAAATTCGTGCTTTACCCAATCGTGGAAATCCAACCTCAGTATCCACAATGATAAACTTCACACCAGTCCCAGCTATTTTTCGGGCAACTTCAGTGATCTCCGCATCAGGTGATTTATTCGTACACGCAACATTACCCCTCCCGTCACTTAAAAGAACAATCGTTTTATTCTCACTGGCTAAGGCATATTTCCCTCGTGTAAGAAGCAGGTACGCATCAGTTAACCCTTGTACGAGAGGTGTTGTTCCGCCAGTTGGGATGGATTTCAACATTTTTGCTGCAAGTTCAGGACTCCGAGTCGGAGGGAGAAGAAGATCGGCATGTGATCCTCGAAAGATCATAAGACCAACACGGTCACGTTTTAGGTATGCATCGGTAAGCAGCGACATGATTGCTCCTTTCACTGCTACCATCCGTCTTTGCACACCCATCGAACCACTTGCATCAAGGAGAAACAGAATTGTATGAGCTACTTTTTTTTCCCGTACTTTCTCCCGAAGATCTGACTTTTTTACAGATATTACAACTCCATTTCTGTCTCGCATATGCTGATGCAAGGCTGCAGCTCGTAGAGTTGGTGCAATTGCAATATCATTTCTGCACTTACCACCAGGAAATCGGAAGGAACGATAATGACCTGATGAATCAAGGCTTATCACTCGACTTCTTCGCCCAGTTTTTTGTTTGTGCGTTGCCCGCCAGCTCTCTTCATCCAGATATCGAATTACCTCAAATGTTTTGCCAATATCAAAATACATCTCATGCGCAGACGAAGAAAATGTCTCAGTTTTTTGATTCTCACCAGATCGTGTTTCCCTCTGATAGTTTGAGATCCCACTTGTATCATGTTGATTCTCTGATGAGCGATCATTTTTATCCGATTCCCTCTCCTTATCACGAGAATGTGAATTGGATTGCTGCTGTGAGGTGCTCTGGCACTCATGTCGGCGGTGTTCAAGAGTAAGGATGGCAGCACGTTTAATGTCATCAAAAATTACCTCATCCCTCTGGTTAAGTGCAGCAAGGGCTTTTGCGGTTCTGGCAAGTGCAAGATCTCCCCGATACCCCTCTACGCCAAGTTCAATGCACAGTGAGGTAATCAGATCTAAATGCCCCTCTGGTATCGTTACATACGGAAAACGTTCTCGTGCTTTGATGAGCAATGTTTTTAGATCTTCGGTTTCCTTTTCATATGCACAAATGAATTCATCAGGTGATTGCTCGAAAAAAAGGACTCTATTGATGATTTCTGCCCGCGTTTGAATATCACATGTCCGATCTGTTCTCACACAGAGATCAAACAGATCCATATGAGTGGATGATAGTGATCCTTCTTGAGGATCCATACTCGCAAGTAATGTGAACCTTGAGATAATAACCCGAGAAAGACCTTCACGTTCTAGAACATATTGGCCATTTTGTGAGGTGGTGAGTATACACTGTAAAGTCCCCTCATCCATACGGTTGATGTCATCGACATACAGGATGTGGTTATTTCCCTGACTGAGAATTCCAGGGGAGAATTCAATTGAACCACTTTTCATGGCTAGCTCCAGGTTAATTGTCCCCATGAGACGGTCATAGGTGATATTTTGGGGAATTGTAATCACCTTTTTACCTTCAACCAGGGCCTCAACCGAGCGTACCAACGTGGATTTAGCAGTTCCAGGTGAACCGATGATGAGAAGGCTATGGATAGTATCACATACCAGAGCACAGAGCAACGCTTCTTTTACATGATCGTGACCGGCTATCCCGGTAAACGGGAAATTACGATTCATGATGCCTGATAATAACTTTCAATTATTCCATGAACCGCTGCACTATCAAAACCGCTTTCATCAAATGGCCGCCGTCTCATCCGATGGGGAAGGCAAAGACCTGCTGCTTTTATCACATCACCCTTGCAGACTTCCTCCCTCCCGTCAAGTGCTGCAAACGCTCTAGCTGCCTTTACAAGAGTAATATCTGCACGGAGATCGGAAGAGCGTCGTGTAGGGAAAGAGTGTATGCCTGTGTGT
>ENA-UOYA01003224-UOYA01003224.1-activated-sludge-metagenome-genome-assembly--contig:-NODE-3224-length-14769-cov-5.192266_pt1 | contig 14769 bp, 13 predicted proteins | sample MGYA00238163_ERZ764804 | MGnify/ENA primary metagenome ERZ764804 (study PRJEB28919, sample SAMN05720223) | activated sludge metagenome | isolation source: Anaerobic digester | place: Hong Kong...
TTTTGAAGTCCTGTGATTTTGTGTAAAGAATTCAATAAATGATAAATGATTTCTTCTGTAAACCTTTGCACAGAAGCTGCGATATCTTTATGATATTGAGTTAATTCCTCTTTACTATCTCTTGAAGGACCTAATAATTCTATTAGTTTAGGGCTAAACATTTTAGAAACAACTGGTATATTGTCATCTCCATAGGTAATCACCCCACTTTTAGTCGCATTAAAATATTCTAAATCTAATTTAAATAGACCGTCTTCTGTAAGTTGTACAGTTTTCTTAACTTCTCAACATAGGAAGGTCTTCCATAAGGAGCTAAACCCATCACTTTATATTCATCTCCATAATGTGGGAAACCCAAATATTGAGTCATTGCAGTATAAAATATCCCAATTGAATGTGGAAAATCAATTGAATTTAAAATTTCAATCTTGTTTCCCTTACCAATTCCAATCATTGTAGTTGTAAAATCTCCAGAACCATCAATAGATATTACTGCTGCCTCATCAAATGGTGATGCAAAAAAAGCAGAGGCTAAATGTGCTCGATGATGCTCTACTTGATGAATTTTAGACTTTATTTTATTTTCATCTACTTCAGGGAAAATTTTTTTAAATTCTAATTCTAATGAAGCTACTTTTTTAGAATTTGCAATTCTATTGAAAATAGTTGAAAATCCGATACCAGGGTTTTTTAATGCAAATTGTATTTTTTTCCAATATTTAGCTTTCGGATCTCTTCCAATTGCAATGTGATCTACTTGATCAATAGTAATTCCACATTCGTTTAAACAAAATTTTATTGCTTCTGAAGGAAATCCAGCCCAATGTTTAACTCTTCTAAATCGCTCTTCCTCTGTTGCAGCAATCATTACACCATCTTTAAAAATTGCAGCTGAAGAATCTGCATGATAGGCATTTAATCCTAGTATGTACATCTATATTATTATTTTAAATTTTGATTCCAAAGTCTTCTTTTATTACAGACAACATTGATCTGTTTTGCTTTTTTGCGATATATTCAATTTGAAAGATTTTTGCATCAACCAAAAATCTATACCAAAAACCTTGTAAAAAATGCCAAATCAACCCCTTGATTCCATCTAAAAAGCCCAATTTGAAAAAATAGCGATATATAAAGTATAAAAAAGCTCTTAAAAACAGAGGAGCTTTGTTATAGTATTTTACTTTATTTTTTCTTTTTAAAGATTCTTGTGTATTGCTATCAAGTGAAATATTTTCACTTTCAAATAAATTATATTTCTCATTAAAGTATTCTATTAGCTCTCTATTAGAATAATTATTGTGTTTTTGAGTCCACCAAGCTAAATTGTTTAGATTATCATCAACAAAATCATATTCAAATTCAGATGTTTTTCCTTCTTTTAATATAACATGTTCATCCATCCATTTTTGCTCAATTGTAGCTTTACCATTCCTCCATAGCCGTAATAACTTTATTGGATAATATCCTCCATACTTTATCCATTTATCCATAAAGTGAACTTGTCGTCTTAAATAAACTCCATTTATGTCGGAAGATAAGTGAGGTGTTTTGGCACTAATTTCCGTACTTAATTCCGGTAGTAAAAATTCATCTGCATCTAACCTCAAAATCCACTCTGAATCTATGTTACAATTATCAAGTCCCCACTGAAACTGTTTGGCTTGATTTACAAAAGGGTTTTGATAAACTTCTGCTCCTAATTCTTTTGCTATCTCAATAGTTCTATCATTTGAAAATGAATCTATTATTATTACTTTTTCACTAATAGATTGCACACTCTCTATGCATCTTCTCAAATGAATTTCTTCATTATATGTAAGAATAATCGTTGTAATCATTAAAAAGGGAGTGCAATTATATTTTCACACAAACTGTTTCCTGTTTCTTTCAATTCAGGTAGCAAAACTGCATCATAGAGCTTATAATTTAGTGATTCTAATATTTCGACCACTTGAGAATGTGTGTCTGAATAAACTTCAATTAATATAATTGGTTTATGTTGAATAACATTTTTTGCTCCTTCCAATACCAACAACTCCGCACCTTCCGTATCTATTTTTAGAAAATTAGGAGGTTCATAGATAGTTAAAATATCATCTAAGGTAAATGTCGGCACAATTTTAATCTGTCTAACACCTCCAGTTTGTGTGGAACCTTCCACATCTGCCAAATGATTAGTGGCTCGAGACCGATTAGCTATAACAAATTTTGAAAAGCCATTTTTATTTGAAACAGCTATGGGAAGTATATCTATTGTTAAATCAGGATTTGCATTCTTTGTTTTATTCAATATATTACATAACCAAACATCCGGTTCTATTGATAGGCATTTTCCCGTCTTTGATTTGGAAATAGCTGCCAATGAAAAAAAACCTAAATTTGTTCCTATGTCCCAAACTACATCACCTTCTTTAATAAACTGTTTTACAACTTGCGAAAGCATTGGGTCAATTTGGTTTAATGAGGGATTCCAGTATCGTAATCCACCTTCCGGAGTTACATATATAGATCTACCACCTAATGATTTAGGTAGTTTTCTTTTGAAAACAATTCCTCTACTTATTTTTTCTACAAAATTTCTTATATTCATCTATTATAAACTTCTATCCATTTATCTACATTATGATAGATATCAAAGTGTTGGGTCACATATTCATGGGCATTTTTACTCATGTTTTTATATTCCTCTTGTCTCAAAAGTAAAATTTGATTTATAGCTTGACTTAAAGATTTAGCATCATTTTCTACCCAATATCCAATATTTAATTCGTTCAGAACTTGCCAAGGTGAGCCTTTTGATGCTATAACAGGTGTTCCTTGTGCCAAAGCTTCAATCACAACTAATCCAAAATTCTCAGTATGAGAGGGCATAAAGCTAAAATATGATTTTGCCAAAAACTCTTCCTTTAAATCACCTTCTAAATGTCCTTCGAACGTTACTTTTCGAGTTAGTCCTAAACTATACACCTGTTTTTGGAGTTGTTCACCATAGCCATTATTTATATCTCCTGCTATTTTAAATGTAAATTCAGAGTTTAAAAACATCTTTGACAAAGACAGAGCTTCTATTAAATTTTCAATAGCTTTTTTAGGGTGTATTCTCCCAATATATGAAAAATAAGGTAATTTTGGTGCAATTATTCTCTTTGGTAATATCATATAATTAGGAATATCAAAAACTTTTGCTTTTTTCCCTAATATAGATATAGTAAATTTTTTTTCTTCTTCAGATGTAACATGAAAAATTGCCTTTTGGGCAAACAAAATCTTAAAGAAAAATAAATGGATTTTCTTCTTCCATGTTGAGTAAATCAGGGCTTTTTCATCTAATTCTCCTCGAATAGACCAAACTATCTTTTTTTGATACCATAGTGCCAACAACCCCATTATCCATGAATAAGGATAAAAAATGGAGTTTAAGTGTATTATATCTGTTTTTTTTAGTTCTTTATTTGCTGTTAAAATACATTTTAAAGGAATGCTATGTACTTTACTATTATGAAAAATAACGTTACCATAACCTAAGTCAAGCCAAATACCACGTTTTATCGTATTGTTTAGCATGACATCTGTAGAAACAATTGTTATTTCAATATCTTTACTAACTAAGCCCTTTGCCAACCAATATACAGAGTTACTTGGACCTCCTTGCTGTGAAGGATATATTGAGCCAATGGGAAACAATATTTTCACAATCCAATATTTTTAAGCCATTGTTCCAAGCATACTAAAAGCCATACTTTACTCCATTTGACAGAATTTGTATTACTTTTGAAATTTCTCCAAATAGTGAAAAGCTCATTTTCTGAAAATATTTTTCGCTTAGCTAAATTTAAAATATTATTTTCACAGTACTGCCTTAAATCACCCCTCATCCATTCATCCCAAGGAAAACTAAATCCCATTTTGGGGCGATGAACGATTTCGCCAGGCAAAAGTGGTTGCAAAGATTCTACTAACAAACTTTTCGGATATTTAGGAAGCTTCAAACTGTCAGGCACCCCTAAAACGTATTCTATAAGCTGATAGTCAAAGAAAGGTACTCGAACTTCTAATGAATTTGCCATCGACATTTGGTCAGTATCTTTTAAAAGAACAGTTTGTGTATAGCCGGATAATTCAGCAATAGAATATTGACTCAAAATTGGCAATTTCTTTTGTTCTGATTGACCTATAGTTTGATAGTAAAATGATGAATCGGGTAAAAGTTTGCTTATTTCCTGTTTTGAAAATACTCTTCTTGATAGTGGATAAAAATCTTCAATATCAACTGTGGGAAGTGCCAATAAATCACCTTTTTTCCCTGAGAACAAAGGACTTATTATCTTCCGAAAAGGTGTACTTAGTTTCCAAATGTTTTTGAATGTCTGCAATTTATAGAATCGCAGAAATCCATCATAACCTGCAAACAACTCATCTCCACCCAAACCTGAAAGTGCAACAGTCAATCCTGCCTTCTTTACTGCCTCTGAAACAACAAATGTATTGGGACCATCACCACTTGGATTATCCACTTTTGATAAAATCTCCGGAATTCGATTTTTAAAGTCATCTGACTTTAATTGAATAGAATGATGTTTTGTATTAAATTTTTTAGCAACAATGGCTGCAAATTGACTTTCATCAAAAGCAGCTTCTTCAAATCCGATTGAAAATGTTTCAATCGGTTGTTCACTTTGCTCTGCCATCAATGCAACAATGGCACTTGAATCAATACCACCGGAAAGAAAAGCACCTAATGGAACATCACTCAACATTTGTAATCGAACGGAGTTGGCTAGTTTTTCTTTTATGTTTTTATGTATGGTTTTGATATCAGAATAATCCTCCTTATGAACATCCATAATATTCCAATATGGATGAATTTCAAAACTTCCTTGCTTAAAAATTCCATAATGAGCCACAGGAAGTTGTAATACTCCTTCTATAAGTGTGTGCGGAGGCTGTACACTTTGAAGATGAAGATATTCAGCTAAAGATTCTTTTCTTAAGTGAGGTGCAAAATTCACTATTTTTAATAAAGCTCTAATTTCTGAGGAAAAATAAAATTCATTCTGAGAAATGGAATAGTAAAATGGTTTTTCTCCCATTCTATCTCTTGCTACAAATAATTCTTTCTTTTGGTTATCCCAGATTGCAAAGGCAAATTGCCCTTTTAAATATTTTGGACAATCATAGCCATACCGACTATATGTGGCTAATATTACCTCAGTATCTGATTGGGTTTTGAAGGTATAGTCAATTAGACTTTCTTTGAGTTCTTTAAAGTTATAAATTTCACCATTAAAAGTGAGGGTGTAACGACCTGAATTATCTGATTTTGGCTGCTTACCTCCTTCTGATAAATCTATGATTGCCAATCGAGTATGACCAAACTGAACACCATCGCCACTCCATATATTATCGGCATCCGGTCCTCTATGATGAATTGATACTAAAGGTAACTCTTTAGTGGAATTAGATATTTGCCCTATGATGCCACACATTGGTTTTCCCTCGATTTTTCATATAGTTCTAAATACAATTCTTCATATTGTTTTGCAATTAAGTCAGGATCATATCTTTTTACATTTTCAAAGCCTTTTTGGATTAATGATTCCCTTAATTTTTCATTTTCAATTACAGAAATTATACCAGATCGAATAGAGTCAATATCAAATGGATCTATAAGTACTGCTGCCTCACCTGCCACTTCAGGCATAGATGAAATATTAGATGTTACAACAACCCTTCCCGTTGCTTGAGCTTCTAAAATTGGCATTCCAAATCCTTCAAAGGTTGAAACAAATGTTAAAATATCACATTCACTATACTTTTGTTTGATTTCATCATCCGTTAAATTATATGAATTCTCATAATCAATACTATACCTTTTTAGCAATGAAATGTACTCCTCATTTAACTTCCCAATAACTGAAAGCTTGACAGAAAGTCCGGATAATGCTTCAATAAGTCTCGGAAAGTTTTTATTTGGCGCCATTCCTACGTGTAAAAGAACAGGTTTACTTTTTGAAAACTCTTTTGATGAAGGTTTAAACTTTGAAGAAATTGCTACCGGAATGACTTTTACTTTGTCAGGATTACATAGTGAATATTCAACAATTTCTTTTTTAGTTGCTTCTGAAATTGCAGTAATATAGGTACTTTTTTTAATAGGAATCGTTAGCCAAAATAGTTTAAGGATTTTTTTAGCCAACCCATCTTGCCTATTCATAAATACACAGTCAAGTATAGTTAAAACAGTTCTTTTCTTTGGTAATAAAAAAGTTAGAAAATGAACATCTCCGGTAACATGGTTAACATCACCTTGATGAAAGAATGCTTCAAAAATATTGTAAACTCTCTTAAAAAATCCTATACTCAGGAATCGGCTTACAAATTTTATTGAAATAATTTCATCTGACAATCTGCTTCTTACATCATCAAAAATATATTCAACGCTAAAACTCCCAACTGTTGGTTTTCTTTGAAAAAAAACAACCTTAATTTTTTTTGTTTTCACCAATTATGTAGCTCTTCTTGAATTAATATATCTAAAACATCAAAATAGGTCATATCATATTTCCATCCCAAAACAGCCTTTGCTTTATAATTAGCTCCATACATATCCATAATTTCAGCAGGCCTATATAAACTTTTATTGACCACAATTTTTTGTGTGGATATGTTAAGTTTACTAAAAACATACTCAATAATATCTCTCAGGTAAATTGATTCCCCAGAGCAAATAAGATAGTCGTCTGCAATTTCTTTTTCCATCATTAATATCATAGCTTCGACATACTTTGGTGCATAACCAAAATCTCTTTTTACATCTATATTGCCTACTTCTAAGAATTCTTTTCTCCCTTTTGAAATTTCTATCGCCGTTCTTATAACCTTTTTTGTGAAAAAATTCATAGGTCTTAAATACGAGTCATGGTTAAATAAAATACCACAACAAGTAAAGAGCCCATAAGCCTCTCTATAGTTTACCGTTATCCAATGAGCAGAAGCTTTTGAAATAGCATAAGGGCTAAGTGGGTGTAAGACAGTTTGTTCTGATACAGGCAAGTGTACTACTTTACCAAACATCTCACTACTTGATGCTTGATAAAACTTAATATTTATATCTGTTTTTCTGATAGCCTCTAAAATATTAATTACAGAGCTTATATTAAAAAGGAGGGTTTGGGTGGGTTCTATAAATGAATTTGAAACAGAACTTTGTGCCGCTAAATTATAAAAAAAGGTAGGTTTAAATTTTGTTAAACTATCTACAATGGCACTTTCAGATAATAAGTCCACTTGTTCCAACCTGATTTTATCTAATATACCGATATGTTTTAATCCACTATCATTAATTTGGTTTAAATCTCTCACTAATCCAATTACTTCATATCCCTTATTGATTAATTGCTGTGCCAAATAACATCCATCTTGTCCAGTTATGCCGGTGATGATAGACCTTTTCATAATTTTATCTTTAAAAAAACTCTGAATCCAAAGTACATTGCCCAAGTAAAGAAAAGTGCCTTTATTAAGGAGTTAACCGCAGATAAAATATCTCCTTCTATACTTTGAATTGGTCCTAAAAATATTATTGGTATCCATAGAATTAAACTTGGATAAATATTGCTCAGTTTAAGTATTTTAGAAAAAACCCAAGAAAAAAACAACCCATAAATCAGCATAAAAAACGATCCTCCAATTTTACCAAAATTAACATATGCTTCACCTAAAGGCGAAATGTTATAACTATATTCAAGGTCACTTGGAGCTCCTAAAAATCTAACAATCATTTCCCGTCCTCCAGACATAGGTTTGTTTGTCCATATTAAACGAGGAACAAATGAAGCTAAAATTGAATTTATTACTGTTTCACCATTTGCAAAAGGTTCATGTTTTGGAACGTAGTTCATAGTTTGTGCAATAAGACTACCCTGGTTAATTCTATTCGCCATACCAAAAACCCTTTCTAATTCAAAAATTTGACTTGGGTTACTTAAATTTTTAATTACTAATTCACCAAAGTACTTTGGATCACTTCCTCTAACCATATTCTCCCCCCATGTTTTTGCTCGATACTCATGCTTTATAGATTGAATGATGAAAATTAAAAATACTCCAAAAATCAAAAAAATTAATTTGTTAAAAAAGTTAACATTAAAGTCCATTAACTTTAAAGTACTAATTAGTAAAGACCAAAATACTAACTCTCCATACATTCCTGTTAAAACACATTGAACTAACAAAACCAAAATTGCAACTAATACTATTATTATTTTGTTTTTATAGTTGGAAAACAAGGCATAAAATACACCAACAAATGTAAGTTGTGAGAAATAATTAAAGATTCCTTGTAAAATTTTTGGTAAAATTGGGTTTATAAAAGTAAAGATTACACCTGTAAAAAGCAATATGACTGATAGGTTTCCTTTTACTTCCAAATATTTTTTTAAATTATTGATATAGGTAACGTCACTTATTCTTGAATAATAACTTATAGGTAATTTTAGCCCAATAAAGAACAAGAGTGTAGCTGGTAGTACAAACATATAATATTCAAGTTTAGGTACTTTCATATACGTATCCCATAGAACAGCTAATTCATTGTTTTCATTAAAAATTTGATATGCAAAATATGGAGCCAATAAGTACTGTATTGTACTAATAAGTATTAATAAATCTATAAAAATAAATTTTTTTGAAAGTCTTTTTAAAAAGAAATATATCGTAATTAAACATGAATAAAGTACAATATACTCTATTAAATATACTTTCTCAAAGACAACAGCAATTAAAAATAATATTATACTTACTACGTATATATATAACAAAGCTCTATAATATTAAAAGGAAAAAGCCTTTTCTGTTAAATAAAAAACTAAAGGAATTAATATCACATCAATAAGCAATAATGATATTGCTATAATCCATAATCCATAATTCGGAATGAAAACATAAGCAATCGTAAGAGCAAACATTGCTGTTAACAAGTAGGGTATAAATATTTTGATATGTTTGTTGATAGCTAATAGAAAGTTCCAACGTGAGTACCAAACACTATTTAATAGTAAACTTATTAAAAAAATATTAAAAAAAGGTTGTGTAATTTGAATTCTATTTGAAGTCCATAGCCTAATTATTGTATCACCTGCAAAAAACAAGAAAACTATAATTAACAAACACAAACTAATTAATATAATTTCTGATGTTTTTAATAGTTTTTTAGTTAAAATAAAATTTCTTTGAAAATATGCTGTTGTAAACTCACCAAAAAAAGTCTGATTTACTACTCTAACCACTCCTATTACTGTGTTTCCTAATGTTCTTACTGTAGTTAATATCGCTACATAGTTACTTCCTAAACTTATATTTGTAATTATAATCATGCCTTGATTAATCAAACTATTTCCAGCGTAAATTCCTAATAAAGAAAATGAGGGTTTTAGAAGAGGTTGTATAATTTTAAAATTGATTTTAGATAGATGTACATTAATAATTGTAGTAATTTTTTTTAAGTCATAATAAATATATAATGACTGAACAAATCTAATTATAAATAAGATAAAAGAGGCTTCTATTACTTTTGCACCAAACAAAACACTTGACAATAAACTAGTAAACTCTAAAATTTTAAAAATATTATTTATATGTTGCCCCTTTGCATAGTAGTTTATTGCTCGATATAGACCTGTTGGCAAAGATAAAAGTAATGCTAAAAAGCTATATAAGCCTAAAAATAAAGCTGCAATCCGGTATTCTAATTCCGAAATATAATGAATATTAAGCTTTTCATTTGAGTTTGGAAGTATAATAAATAAAACGAATATTAAAAGTGGAAAAAGTCCCAATTTTAACATAAAATTAAATGCCTGATTGAAAATAATTGATGCTTCCTTTTCCTTATTTTCTAAGACAAGTACATTAATTTTTGTATTTACCACAGTACCTAAACCTATTTCAGAAAGAGCAATATATGAAGGGATCGCTGATAATACTAACCATTCACCATAGTAGTTAATTCCCCAATTCGATATTAAAATCGGAATTCCTAATAATTGAATAAGTACTGTAATTATATTATTGACAAATCCAGAAAAAAAACCATTAATTATTCTTTTTCTTAAATCTGCAATTAACATTTTATTGCAGTTATTAATGGGTTTGCAAAAAACAAATTCGGATTAACTTGTCTTAAATTTGAAAATCTTCCTGACAGTTCATTACAATGCAAAATTTTGAAATTGTAAATCTTTAATAATTCAAATAAACTACTTATAGTAAAATTATGAAGATGCCCTCCATCCCAGCCATCTTTATTTTTCCATGAACTAAAATCTCCTTTTTTCCCAAACCAACTAGACGTAACTACTTGTCTTCCTAAAATTAAGTTTACAATATGTTTAATATAAGCAATATTAGGTACTCTCAGAAAAAGTACTCCCCCTTTTACTAAAATACGATTACAATGTTCTACAAATCCAAAAACATCAAATACATGTTCTAAAATATCAATAGCAATAACATAGTCAAAATAATTTGAATGTATCTTTTCAAAATCGTAATCAAAATTACATTGTGTTAATGTAACTTTTTTAGAATATTGACTCATCTCCGTCTCAATGAAATCACTAATTTGCTTAAGCCTAAATTCTGAAATATCAGAATAATTAATATTTTTTAGATTCTTAACATTCTTTAAGAGAAAGGTTGAAAAATAACCATCGCCAACAGATAATTCTGCAAGGCTCACTTCTTCTTTACTAGTCGTATTGATATAATCAATAATGTATTTAGACTTATTATCAATTTCATCTTGATTTTTCCAACGTTCAATTAGTGATGCCTCTTGTTTAAGACTATAAAGTTGTTCCTGATTCATTTATGATTACATTAATGAAGAAAATATTTTAAAGTACTCCTGACTTACTTTTTGAGGTGTTTTATTTTGAGAAAAGTTTTCTAAATTTCTTAAACCATTAAAGTAAAGCTGGGTTTCGGTAAAGTTCAAAATTTCAATTAATGCTAAATATATTGAGTCAATTGAGTGCGGATCTACAAACCATCCACCTTTATCTTCTAATATTGATTTTTGGATTGGATTATTTGTTGTAAGAACATTACACCCTTGAGCCATAGCTTCTACAAGTACTAATCCATATGCTTCTTGTTTGGTTGGAAAAATTAAAACATGGGCTTTCCTAAATTCTTCCCTGATATCTTCAACATATATTTTATGATTAAATTCTTTTGGAAGTTCAATTTTTCCATCTAAAAAAGATGAAATTACAGAAACTTCAAGTTTCTTCTTTAGTTTATCTTCTAATTTTAAATATGCTTCAATAAAATTATCAAGCCCTTTCCTCTTAGCTTGTTTACCCACAAATAATAAATTAATTTTATCAATATTTGTATACTTAGCCAATAATTCTTTTGAGTTAATCTCTTTAAGATAGGGAAGAAAATAAGGTATATAATGTACTTTATCTATATATTGAGGAAATACTTCTTTAAAGATATTCAAAGACGCTAAACTCGGTGTTATCAAAATATCTGCTCTTTCAACATATATTTTCCGGCTCCTTTTCAAATATTCAACCCATTTTTTTTTATTAATTATCCCTCCGTATGCAAAGGTTTGTTCGCACACAATTGGATATCGCTTAGAGCTTATTAGATTGTACGGATATGCTCCATAAGAGAAGATTATATCACAGTTTGAAGGGTTAGTATAAAAAAATAATTCTTGCAAAGGGCTATTTAATAACTCTTTATTTTTTATTAATTTAGAATTTATTTTATTGAAAACAAATTGAAAGTTAGCTAAATAACTAGTAATCATTTGATTATTAAAAACAAACTCAATATCTTGAAAATTAGACATCAACGAAAAACATTTAAAAATATAATCATGATCTGTAGATTTAAATAGAATTTTAGTTGGATTAGCTATAAATACTTTCATAGATACATTTATGGCTTAAAGAATCATAATTGATTAGATAAAAATTTATATGCAAGAAATGAGATTGAAAAATATTACACTTTATTCTAAGTAAAATTTTTCGTATTAACATTTATTAAAACTCAAGATTATTTATATTAATCTTTTTTACATCTATCAATCTTTCCTTTACAAATTTTTCATTTTTAATAAAAATTGTATTTTGGCTTCCAAAATTATCTATTTTTTTGATAATTCTGTTTATAGGATTATATGAGTAAGGTAAAAAACCATTATTAATAAAAAAGTTAAATATTTCCTTTTCATCAAATCCATATTTAAACCCTGAACCATTTAATTCTATAATTACAACTTGTGAGTTTAATATAGACTTCAATCCTCCTTTTATCACTTCTGTTTCATAACCTTCAACATCAATTTTAATAAGGGTTGGCACAATATCCTTTATAATATCATCTAATCTATCTACTTGTACATCAATACCATCTTGTTCATTTGACTGAGTAATATGGTTAACAGTATCTAAATTATTCGTAAATTTCAATACTTTTTTTTCACTTCCTAATCCAATATTATAACAATTAACTTTTTCCCCAATTTGATTTATACTAATATTATTCACTAAATTTTGGAAGGTTTGAGGAATTGGTTCAAAACTAAAACTTTTAGCACCTACTTCTGCTGAAGCTAAGATAGTATAACTGCCAATATTGGCACCAATATCAACAAACGTATCCTCTGGCCTCAAAAAGTGTAATAAAAAACCCATGTCTTCAAACTCATGAAGACCACAATATAGGTTTCCCGTAGCACCAGTCATTCCTTTTTTTATGATTAACTTCGAATTACTTGTAAAGGAATAAATTATTGGATACGGATTAAGAAAACAGTTTACTTGCCACTTAATCAATCTTCCTAAAGCTTTAAGTTTATGCTTTCTATTCAATGGGTGATTTAATATAAATTTAAGAGTTGATAGTATCCTCATTTAATGATTTCAGATATAAGGTTTTCAAATTTGCCTTTTACAACTTCGGAATTATTTCTATAAGTATACTTATTCTCAATACTTTTTTGCATTGCTTTTGCTCTGATTCTATTTATCTCTGTTTGAGGCATTGACAATAGAAAAAGTATTTTATTTAATAAATCTTTTAAATCAGAATACAAAAAAACCTCTTTTCCCTCTTCAAAAAACTCCCTATGTTCTTCGCTTTTCGGTGCTAACATAATACCACCGACAGCAGGTATCTCAAAACTTCTCATATTATGAGAGTTTATGTTGTGTGGCCTAAAAATATTCAATTGAACTCTAAATTTTCTGAGTACAGACCAAAATTCTTCTCCAAATATTGCGTCTCCAATTATGACATTTTTGTGCATTTTTACTAAATGCCAACCAATTCCAAACACATAAACAATAACATCTTGTGTTGCTAAAAAATTTATAGTTTCCATTCTTATATTATCTGGATTACCAACAAAACAGACATGATTTATCTCTTGCTCTTTTATCGCTGCTTGAAAATTTTCTTCACTCAATTCATATCCAAATGGTAAAAAGGTTGTGGGTATTTTATATTCTTTTTCGATTTTTTGCATTAAGTCTTTAGAGTAACAAAAGTGTAAGTCGTACAACGGGATGCAGTCTTCTACATTCTTTCCTCCGTGACTATGAGCAGTTCGAATAAAGGGGTGGTCTGGGTTATAGTTGACAAGTTTTACTCCCATTTTTTTTATCAATCTCAGCGTTTCAGGGTAATATTCACGCCCTTTAAAAATCCAAACTATATCTATATTTTTGCTCTTTACAACCTTTAGTAAACTTAAGTTAGCATTCCTAAACGAAAGTTTAGGAAAAATTCGGCTAAATATCTTCCATGACAATTTTTTTGAGTAATATTTTGAAGAATCAAAGCATTCTACTTCAACACCCATCTCTCTTAAATATTTTACATAATAATTCTCAATTGCCCAAGAAGCAAAGTTCCCTACTATCAATACTTTCATTCTTGTATAGTTGCCATTTTTATCCCCTCAATAACCTTTAAATAGGAATATTCCGAAATGATTTGCTGAGATTTTTGACCCATCATCTGCCTAACTACTTCATTTTCTAAAACATTATTGATTGCCTCAGCTAAGGCTTTTGTATCACCTTTTTGAACCATATATCCATTTTCAGTTACAAGGTTCTTTGAACATCCAACCGAATCGTATAATACAATCGGTAAAGCAAAATTCATAGCCTCATTGGTTGAAAGTCCCCAAGTTTCATCTTCATCCGAACACATCACAAACACATCGGCACTCAAATAATACTTCCAAATTTCGGATTGATTAACAAAACCTGTAATTAAAACTTTATCATTGAAATTAATTTGCTCAATCTGTTGCTCTAAAGCCCCTCTTAAATGACCATCTCCCATAAATATAAGACGACAGTCAGTTTCTAAGTACTTAAAAGCCTGAAATAAATCTAAAGGTCGCTTCTTATCAATCAATTTACCGGAATATAAAATGACTTTATCTTCCTCTTCATATCCCATACTTTTTCTAATTTCGGTACGATTATCTATCCCAGACAAATACTCCTTTGTAAATCTTTTATTATCAACACAATATGGAGTGAAAAACAATTTTTCTTCTGGCACTGAATAGTGTTTATAAAAGTCTTTATTATTTGAACCAATATAAAAAAAGAAATCACAAAATTTGAACATAGGTATAAATAAAGCCTTTCGGATAAATCTTGAAAAATTTGATTTTTGAAACTCTCTATTAATAGGCGACTCCCCTCTGATACCAATTTTATG
>ENA-UOYA01003228-UOYA01003228.1-activated-sludge-metagenome-genome-assembly--contig:-NODE-3228-length-14757-cov-7.139505_pt1 | contig 14757 bp, 11 predicted proteins | sample MGYA00238163_ERZ764804 | MGnify/ENA primary metagenome ERZ764804 (study PRJEB28919, sample SAMN05720223) | activated sludge metagenome | isolation source: Anaerobic digester | place: Hong Kong...
AACCTTATGGCCAATGTCAGTAAGGTAGAGGGGATCCCCTTATTGGTCAGTAAAGTACAGGTGCGGGACAGCGAGGTTTTACGCAATATGACCGATGTCTTGCGTGCCAAGCTGCAATCCGGTATAGTCGTTCTTGGTGCGGTAATCGAGGGCAAGGTGAATTTCATCGTCGCCGCAACCGCGGATGTGACAGCTAAAGGGGTGCATGCCGGGAAGATCATCAAGGAAATTGCCCGGTTAGCCGGTGGCGGCGGTGGTGGAAAACCGGACCTGGCTCAAGCGGGCGGTAAAGATGTGGCAAAGCTGGATGAGGCTTTGGCTAAAGCTCCCGAGATTGTTCGTCAGCAGTTGCCTGCAGAAAATAAATAAAGGAAAATACACATTAATCAAGAATTATTAATATGTGCTCCAAAAAAGGAACAAAAACAGTAGAGACCGGCGTTGATTCTTGGATAATCTCGCACAGGAGAATTGTGGGGTGAGTTTTATGAGTAGTGAAAAATTTGATCAGACAATGATGTTCCGCGTAAAAACCGAGGAGGATGTTTCGGCAGGGGAGGTTCTTCAGACGGTTTATGAAGCCTTAAAAGAAAAAGGATATAATCCGATCAATCAGATTGTCGGTTATCTGTTATCGGGAGATCCTGCCTATATCACCAGCCATAAAAACGCCCGCGCACTCATTCGTAAATTGGAACGGGATGAGCTCCTGGAGGAGTTAGTACGCAGTTATCTGGCGAAAAGAGGATAAGCCGGGATGAGGATTTTAGGATTAGATATCGGGGAAAAAAGGATCGGTTTAGCGGTAAGCGACGAACTGGGGCTTACGGCGCAAGGCCTGGAAACATTACAGCGTACCGAATTAAGCCAGGATATCCAAAAGCTGCAGGAGATAATCCGGGAAAAAGGGATCACCAAACTGGTTGTCGGTTTACCGAAAAATATGAATGGTTCCTTAGGTTTTCAGGCAGAAGAGGTCCAAAAACTGGTCGCCCTTTTAACAGAGCAATGTCCGATCGGGGTTGAATACTGGGATGAGAGGCTGACTACGGTTGCGGCACAGCGTACCTTGTTGGAAGGGGATACCTCGCGCCGCAAGAGAAAACAGGCTGTTGATCAGCTTGCCGCGGTGCTGATCCTGCAAGGTTACCTTGACCGGATGAGCGCAGCGAAAAGAAGAGAGCTTGATTTATAAATCATTGATGTATAAATAATAGTTTTTTATTAATGCTAATATTTGACTGGATTAAGTTGACAAGGTCTCAATGTCAGGTTACAATGACTTTAGATAATAGGAAAGAGGTGGAAGAATAAATGGATGAAAACGAAAATGTGGTTTTGGTAGATGAGAATGGGGAAGAGCATGAGTTTGCCCTCATCGATGTATTGGAGATAGACGGCGTAGAGTATGCCATCCTTGAGCCCCTTGAAGTTGATGAAGATGAAGATGAAGACGCAGCTGAAGCGATTATCTTGAAGATAGGCGAGGATGAGAACGGGGAAGAGATTCTCTTTGATATTGAAGATGATGAAGAATGGGAAATGGTTGCCCAGAAATGGCAGGAACTCATTGAGCAGGAAGAAGACGAAGAAGAGGACGAAGACAAATAAGCAAAGTGTCTGCTTGTTTTTGGGATTGAAAAATTTAGCTGAAATAATGATTTGTGCAGAAAATTAAAGAAATAAGGAAAGGCTCGACACCTATTCGGGTGAAAAGAGTTTTTCCTTTCTTTATTTTTTCCTTCATTTTTCTCTTGCGGCTTACCTCCGGCGCTAAAAAGGAGGCTGCTTGCCGCATTCCAAAATTCTTGTCGCAATCTGCGGTTCTATAGTATAATAATACCGGTCGGCGTATAGCCGGTTCTGTTTAAGAAAACAAAAAAACACAGGGAAAGAGAATAAAATTTATGAAACAAAACGGCGAAACAAAAAAGAATAATGTTTGGAAAAAAATAAGGAACATCATCCTGCTGTTGCTCATCTTTTTCGGTATCCTGCTTGGGGCAGCAGCTTTGGCCTGGCGTCATTACGATCCCTTAGGGCCGGCCGATCCCCGGAATCAGGAAAACCAGCTGTTTACAGTTCAAGCGGGCAGTTCTTTCGGACAGATTGCCCGGGATCTGGAGAAAGCAGGTCTTTTAAAGGATCAGCGGATCTTTAATCTTTATGTCCGTTTGTGTGGTGACTCCGGGAAATTCAAAGCCGGCGAGTACCTGCTTAATCCGGCGATGGATGCCCTGACGATTAAAGAGAACCTCATCAAGGGAAAGGTGGCCACAATTACCTTCACGATCCCGGAAGGTTATCATTTACGCCAGATCGCGCAGGTTTTTGTCGGAAAGGGGATTGCCACTGAAGAGGAGTTCTGGGATGTGATCCAAAACGGGGAGTTTGCGCAGCCTTTTGTGCAGGATTTGCCGCAAACGGAACGAAGGCTGGAAGGCTATCTTTTCCCGGATACTTACACCATTGCCAAAGGGACACCGGTGAAAGCGGTGATCGAGATGATGCTCAAACGTTTTGAAGAGGTTTATAACCGGCTGCCGCAGAATAACACCGGTCTGAGTATGCATGAGGCGGTGACTTTGGCTTCGATTATCGAGGGTGAATCGGTCCTGGATGAGGAAAGACCGATTATTGCGTCCGTTTTTCTTAATCGCTTGAAAATTGGACAAAGGCTGGAAGCAGATGCCACTTTGCAGTATGTTTTTGCTGAAAGAAAAGAACGCGTCCTCTACGAAGACCTGGAAATTGATTCGCCCTATAACACCTATCGGAACAAAGGACTGCCGCCTGGGCCGATTGGCAGTCCCGGGGAGGCTTCCCTGCGGGCAGTGTTTGAGCCGGCGGATACCAAGTATTATTATTTTGTGGCGCGGAAAGATAATAGCGGCGAGCATGTCTTTTCGAAAACCTTAGCCGAGCACAACAGGAATAAACGATTGTTGGGCTACTAGGTTATTCATGAAGCGCGTTGAGCGGTTTGGAGGTTATGAAGTGGCGGAGATTGAGATACCAGAGAATATTGTTAAGTATATCCGGCAACTAATTCCGGAGCAGTCTTCCCTTTTTACCGAGATTGAAGAAGAATGCCGACGGGATTATATCCCGTTGATTGATCCAGAGGTCGGGCAGTTTCTGCGGGTCTTGCTGGGGATAAAACAAGCAGAACGGATTCTGGAATTAGGAACAGGGATCGGGTATTCGACTTTGTGGATGGCTTTAAACCCCGCTAATGAAGGACGCAATGTGCACATTACTACGATGGAGATCGACCCGAATCGCTACGAACGGGCTTGCCGGAATTTTCAAAGAGCAGAGGTTACTGAGATGGTAACGCCGCTTTTAGGGGATGCCAATGCCATCATTCCTTCTTTAGAGGGGAGCTTTGATTTTATTTTTATGGATGCGGCGAAGGGGCAATATCCGGAATTCTTTCAGAAGTTTTGGCCGCTCCTTGAGCCGGGCGGGGTGCTCGTAATCGATAATGTCCTGATGAACGGGTGGGTTGCTGATCTGTATTGGCCGGAACGGCGCAAGAAAACGATGGTTGTCCGTTTAAGACAACTGCTGGAAATGCTCAAGGAGCATCCCGGACTGACCGTAGTGACTCTTCCTTTCGGTGATGGGGTGACGGTTTGCGTGCGAAATAAGACAGAATCGCCTAAGGCACAAGAAAATATTCGGCAGAATCAATCATGGGGTAAGGTGGGAGATAATAATGAAGAAAGTTGAGCTATTAGCTCCGGCCGGTGACTTGGAAAAATTGCGGATGGCCGTGATTTACGGAGCTGATGCTGTTTATCTTGGCGGAAAAGAATTCGGATTAAGAGCTTATGCGGGTAATTTCTCTCTGGCAGAGATTAAAGAAGGAGTTGAGTTTGCCCATCAACACCAGGCGAAGGTTTATGTAACGGTGAACATTTTTCCGCATAATGATGATTTGACAGGGTTGGGTGATTACCTGTGCGCGCTGGAGGATTGCGGCGTTGACGGCGTCCTTTTTGCGGATACCGGTGTCTGGAAAATTGCCCGGGAAATTAACAGCAAGTTGAATTTTCATCTTAGTACCCAGGCCAATACCACCAATTGGGCCAGTGCGCAGTTCTGGGAGAAACAAGGAGTCAAGCGCATTGTGCTCGCGCGGGAGCTTTCTTTGGCGGAGATTAAGGAGATCCGCCGGAATGTGCAGGTAGAGCTGGAGGTATTTGTCCATGGAGCCATGTGTATTTCCTTCTCCGGCCGGTGCCTCCTCAGTAACTATATGGCAGGACGTGATGCCAATCGTGGTCAGTGTACCCAGCCTTGCCGCTGGAATTATGCTTTGGTTGAAGAGAAGCGGCCGGGACATTATTACCCCATTGAAGAGGATGAACGTGGTTCGTATATTTTTAATGCACAGGATTTATGTCTCATCAGGCATTTGCCCGAGTTAATCGAAGCGGGGGTAAATAGCCTGAAAATTGAAGGGAGAATGAAGAGCGTTCATTATGTCGCCACGGTGGTGCAGGCTTATCGAAAGGCCATCGACGCGTATTATCGTGACCCCGCAGCTTATCGCTTCGATGAACAGTGGTATGAGGAAATACTCAAGGTCAGTCATCGTGCTTATACGACGGGCTTTTTTTCCGGCAAACCGCAAAGCGGGGCGCAAAACCTTGCCGATTCGGATTATATTCGGGATTATGATTTTGTAGGGCTCGTCCGGGATTATGATCCAGCAAGCCAGATGGCCACAGTGGAACAGCGGAATAATTTCCGCGTGGGGGACGAAATCGAAATAACTGGTCCCCAAACAGAGCTGTTTACGCAACGAGTGGAGTCGATGACTGATGAAGAGGGGCAATTCATCGAAGTTGCTCCCCATGCCCAGCAGCTTGTGCGGATAAAAATGGGAAAACCCGTAAGGCCATGGGATTTATTTAGACGAAAGAAATATGAAAAAATGAAATAATAAGCAGGAAAATTTCGAGATAAAGCGAAAATAGATAGGAGTACAGGGTAAAATGAATTTTTATAGCGGTAATAAGGTTTATTTGAAAATTCCGAAAGAAAAAATTGCCTCCCTCATTAGAATTATTGAAGGCTACGATAATGTCGGACTGGTTACAACGCTAAATCCCCGGGAAGGCTTGGTTGCCATTCAGCAAACGCCTGACACCGCGCCGATTATTGCGCGCATCTTAAAGGAAATACCCTTTGTGGAAAAGACAGGACTAAACGTAGAGGAATAAAAGGATACTTTCCTTAGCACCATGATGCAAAAACCACACTGAATAGCCAAATAATTATTAATGAACCCTATTTATTTAGTATTTTCCTTATTATATTTGTTTATGGCGTTGTTACTGATTATTCACTAATTATTGTCCTTTTTCCGTAAAACTCTTATTAGAAAGGGTAAGGTAAGCATGCTGAAGAATAAAAGCTTTGTTTTTATCCTTATTCTTTCCCTTCTGTTAATCTCGTTTGGTATTCTTTTTGCCATTTATTCATTCAACAGCACGAAAAGTGTTTTTTTGCAGGACGGATATGTTTTGGAGTATCAAAATGATTTAGCGAGTGCGGAAGGGAAAAGCATACAATATCATTTTCGGGCTGGTACTACCTATCAGATCCGGTATCCACAACTGATCGCTTTTAATGATTTGCAGAATCAACGGATTACCGCAACTGAGGATAGTTTTCTTCATTATGCCGACGGTTCCTTTGGGGCCTTCAAAAATGGGGTTGTTTTAAACCTCTCGGCTTTAAATGATGATTTAATCAACTATTATAATGTTTCTCCGGAATCAATCATGCAAAATAACGGGAAGAGCTATTCCCTTGACCATATGGGCACACCGATTCCTTTTAAGGAGTTTCTGTGGAAATTAAGCCAGGATAAATATCTGCTTGCGGCAGATATTTTGAAACTGCATCTTTCCAAGGATGATGTACGGGAATTTAAGGATTATCTTGAAATAAGCTATGTGGATCAGAATGTGGTTCAACTGGCCAATAACGAGGCTGTTCTCCAGACGATTGCGGCCGATTGTTTTGTTGAGCTTAACGATGGGGTTACAGTTAATCTTAGTGAAAAGACGATTAAGTATTACAATGTCACGAAGTTGACACTGGCCCAGATGGTGGTTGATTCCGAGGAAAATATTGAGGTGACTCCTTTAATCAAGGATGTGGCACGGATTAAACTTCCGAAAATTACCACCATTGATGGTGAAGATGGTAAAGACGGTGAAATGGGAGAGCCTGGCGAGGCCGGAGAGCCTGGCGAAGCCGGGCAAGCCGGTGATACCGGGGAACTTGGTGAAGCTGGCGAACCGGGGAGCAGAGGCAAAAGTGGCAAGAAGGGGGAAGATGGTGCCGCCGGTGACACGGTAGGTGGCGGCGGAGCGGATGAGGGCTCTGATGTGCCGGTGAAATTGCCTGTTTTTGAATTGTCCCAATGGAATGTTACGGCGACCAGTGTCGGCGGTAGCGTTTTTATTGAGGATGAGGACAATTTGCTGCTCGGGGATTCGGTTAATTTGCAACTGGTGGAAACAGGGACTAATAAGGTTGTGTTTGGTCCGGAGCTATATACGGGGTTGAATTTCGACTTTTTGATTGACACGCTGCAATCCGGTACCGAGTATCGGTTAATCATTAGTGCGGACTATGCAGTAAACAATAAGGAATATACCAGGGATTTTGTCAGCAAGGTGTTTGTGGCGGATAGTATTGGCTTAACTGTGGAAAAGGCGTATGCTACCGAAACGGTGCTTGCCTTTATCGTGATGAAGCAGCCTTCCTCCACGGTGGATATGGTCAGTTTGCAGCTTTTTGATGAAGATGGGACACCGCACAACGCGGAAAATATCAATTTCACTGCTGACAGTCAAACGGTGTTGTTCCGCAATTTAACGCCTAATACAAAGTATCAGGTCCAGCTGACCGATGTGAAAAGCAGTGATGGCCTTGAATTGGCTACTTACGGGCAAATGTTGGAATACAGTACCTTAAAGACCCCGCCCAGTATTGGTGTACCTAATGTCATTATTAACAAAAAGAATGCGGCCTTTGAGCTGCAGGTTGGTTCTGTTGTTGATGCTCATAATGGCATCACTAATTTCCGTTATGAGATCTATGGTTCACCGGTTTCTGCTGGTGACGAACCGGTGAAAATCCTTAATTCCACCACCAGGGAAAGCGTTTCGGCGTTCCTGGATAACTTGCGTTTACGGCGTAACGAAAACTATCAGGTGAAGGTTGTTGCTGAGTTTTTTGATAATGAAAAGACGGTTGAGTACGAGAGCGATTTGTCGAGAACGTTCCGGATGGATGGCGTTGGCTTCCCAACGGTAAGATTCGAAGCAGAAGAGGTTACTTTTGAACGGATCAGGGGGATTATCTATCTTGATGCCCAATCGGCAAGGCTGGAGGTAAACTCCAGTAAACCGCTGACCATCATGTATGAAAACTCCCTTAACATAGCAAAAACGCTAGATCCAATTACCGACCTAGCCCAGTATACAGAGACCGCAACTACTTACGCCATTCCCATTAACATTAATAACTTGCGGGCAAATGACACTTATGTTGTTTCACTGCATGGGTGTGTGGATCTTCTTGATGGGAATCCGGCGGAACAAGTGGTTCTCGGTAGCTTTGTTTTCGATACATTAGAGCCCAATCCGTTACAAGCACATTTTATCGAGAATATCAGTGATGGCAGTTCCGCGATTAATGTGGATTTTCAGTTGCAGAGTCCGGAGGGGGTAAACAGTGAACTAGAAGCCAATACTTTATCTCACCTGACTTTTAAACTGTTTTCAGGGGCAACTACCGAAGCCAGGAACCTGGTTGCTACTGTTCCCCAGCATGATGCTAACCCTGAACCGTACCAAAGCATGTTAAAAGATGCTTTCTATGACCAGATGGTAAAGATCACGGAGGAAACATTCGGGCTTCGTCCCGAACAGTTGGAGACATCCATTTATACCATCCAGGTGACCGGGGCATCTGACTATACGGATTATCAAAATGAAATCAGTATTATCAACAATACGGTGACGATTAATAAAACGGAATCAGCCCCGCCGTTACCACCGGTAGATGATGCTTTTGAGGTAACCACGATTATTAACGGAAATGCCGCGCAATATGGTGTGGAAAAGAATGCCGGGTTGAGAGATGATACGGTCATTGGTTATCTTGTGAAGGCCAAGTTTGACAGTGACCTTGCCAATAATTTCACCTATACCATGTATTCGCCCGCCGGATACCATCAGTATAACAGTGATCCTGGGATTACTGCGGACGCAGACCAGGTTGGTACGTCTTATACCTTGCCTGCTGTAAACGGCAACGTTCCGGAACTGCTTTTGTTGTTTGGAACAGGGATGGACAGCGAGTCAGACGGTCGGTATATCCGGTACAATTCAGCGGCAAGCAGAGGTGCGCAGTATTATTTCACTTACACTGCGATGTTGAAACTTTCGGAAGGTACATATCGGTATCCGGAGGATTACCAGCCCGGGGCGCTGCTGCGTTCCATCTTACTGGATGCGCCAAAGGAAAGGCCCGAATTTGAATTCTATCCGTGGGTTTCCGATAACACTAGCGCTACATGGAAATATAAGCTGCGTGATGTGGATTCGGCCTTGCTTAATAACGGTGCTCTCAGTGTAAAACAAGGTAGTAATATAAGAAACACAACTCCGTTAATTAAGGGATCAGGCGTGTACGAAAATGTACAGTTTACTGGTCTAAGTCATGGAGCATATACTGTTTCAGCTAACCAGAATCTTTATTCGAAATATGTAAGTAAACAAGAAAACCGCATTTTATTTGAGCGCTATTTTGAAGGAATAACCGGACTTAGTTCCGCGATCACCTTCAGGGTGGAGCCGGTCCTGGATCGCAACCGTTTGTATATTATTCTGGATAATGTGCCGGATGGTGATCTTAGACGCATTGCGGCGCTAAGGGTTGAAGTTAGTGCCGCCGGAGTTTCTGAAACTGATACCTTTTACCTTGCGGTGGAAAATGTGGACTTCAAAAACAATCAGGTCCTTGCAGGGCAGCTGTTGTTCTCCAGATTGGATCGGTTCGCGGGAAGAACGATCACGTTGACACCTTCTCTTTGCTATGATACAGGTGAATCAGGCTTCGGTGCGGCAGGCACCTACCGTGCGATTCAGCTTTGTCCGGGTGCCACGCTTGGTCAATATAAGGTACCGGGTTTTGGGGATGTTTTACGTAATTCTTCTCGTGCCAGTGGGTCTCTTTTTACTACCTCATTAGCCGGCAACCTGTTGAGTTACACCAACAGAATTTCCGGTAAAAGCGCTTCAATGGCACTTACCTTTACGGAAGCCGGAGCACGTGACACTCAAAGTTTTGAATATCTTACCCTTAAGACTATTGCGACGCAGGCTATATCAACTGCGGGAGGGGATTCGTCGGTCAGTTATGCCTTGGGGATTATTGTTCCCAGCGTTACCGATGACCAGATTCTAGTAACACTTAATACGGCCGATATTCCTTTGCAAATTGACGGCGGTATGGTTCTTGATGGTGGTAAATTTTATATTGAGTTATACGAAACGGAAAGTGGCGATGTTCTGCTTGATCCTCAATATTATACAGGTACGATTAGTGCAGGACAGTCAAACTATTTGGTTAAGCTTACCGGACTCGAGCCGAAGACAAATTATGCTATCCGGGTTTGGGGAAATATTCAGGGTGTCAAAACATATTTATATGATCCCGATGTGGGACAATCCGGTGTTTTCTACCGGTTTGCCACTCTCCAAACAGTGAATATCACCGACCCGGATATCACATTTATCGCGGACAACTATGATACAAAGTATTTAATGTTGACCTATAACCTGGATCAGGTAGTGGGTTTCAAGATTTTTTACGACCTGGAATTGCTGGCTGCTGACGGTACCGCGGAGCGGCTATGGAGGTATGAGGAATTATTAGGCGGTACTATCATCTCTGAAAATATTACTTATGACAAAAACATGACGAAGAATCTTTATTGCCGACCGGGTGGTAATGTCTTCGAATTTGGCCGAAGCTACCGGATTACGATTAGTGCTGTTGCCAGCGCCGGAATTGACCAACGTGACAATCCCGAAAATATACTGGGGTCGCTTACGTATGAGTTTGAGCTGGAAGGATTGTTAAAACCGGTTTTTGGGATCACCGCAACGGCTGTTATTGATGAGGAAGGAGAGCATAATTTAACCTTTCGGGTGTTGCCGATTGATTCGGATAAAGTAATTGTCGATGGTTTATACAAGGTTCGTTTCTTTGATAGCACTGGACAGAACATTACACCGCAAGAAATTATTAATGAGAATTATAATGTAAGTATGCCCCATAACTTTACCCTTGAGGATCTTCAAAAACTTAGTACATACACGATTAAACTTTATGCGGTTACTGATATGACCAATGGGGGTAATCTGGAAAATATCAGCGAAGTAGCAACACCGGACAGTTCTGATTATCTGCTGAAAACATCATATGGAACCACCCTGGATGATGAAGGCATTTTTCTTGGCGAAATCAGTTGTGTCCAGTCAGGCAGCAATAATCAACGGGTAGAATTACACTTTAATAATTCAGTGAATTTAACAGAGGTGGAGACCATTCAGTATTCCATTTATACATCTGATAACTATATTTATCCGACTGTGAACATGGCTTTTGTGCCCCAGCAACATAATCCCGGCACCGCAAACGAATATTATTCGCTGGAGTTGCCTACCGATTTGACGCAAAACGGGACACATTACATTCAGGTACAGTTCTATAAAGGTGAAGAGAGACTGAGAGAGCCGCAGGTTTTGATCTACAACAGATAGACTGGTAAATACCGGAGAAGGAGGGACGAGCATGCGAAAACTGAATAAAAAAGCAATTCTTGCCTTTAACCTCTTTGGGCTGCTTGTCCTAATGACAGTAGGTGTGTTTATCTTTGTGGTGGTGCGGGTTGCGGCACATGGGGGCTCAACTTACACAATTGCAGCCGAAAGTATTATTTATGATAAAAATAATTTTCCGATTACCACAACGGTAGAAGGGCAGATAACCAAGGCTCTGGATGGAAACTATCACTTAAAGATAGCCGGTCAGCGGGATTATAATCTGGGGAATAACACTGCGGCTTACGAGACAAATAATGCGGTTTTAAAGATTTTTGGCAAGGGATACCAGGTTTTTGATGACGGAAGCGTGAAACGGCTGTCTGAGGAGACGCAAATTACCGATTTTGCGGAAACCGCTTTTTATAAACTGGCTGATCGGAAGTATTTACTTGTCGGGTCTTTTATCAAAAGTAGTGATGATTTACTGAGCGCCGAAAAATTCTTGTTTGTGGTAATTAATAAGGCGGGAAATGCACATTTGATGAATGATATCGTGAACATGAAAACAGTAGATCCCGTAGTCCTTGTAAGTGGGAAGATGGAATTTGATATCGCCAATGAAAAGCTGGTGATTGAAGAGAGAACTATTGACTTAACCAAGATTTATGGCACGACCAATCAATATTCCTTATTGCCTGACCAAAGTGAAGAAGAAGAAGAGTACGAAATGCCGGAGGAACTGGTGATTCGTGGCGGGGATGGCGGAAAAGGAGGTAAAGGGGGTATTGGCGGCATCGGCGGTATCGGCGGTGTCGGCGGCACCGGTGGCGCCGGTGGTACTGGCGGTAAGGGCGGCATCGGCGGCGCAGGTGGAGCCGGTGGCGAGGGTGGTGCTGGTGGCGCCGGTGGTGTTGGTATTGCCGGCGGGCAGTCTTCTCTCGGAGCTGATTTAAGGAAAACACTTAGCCTGCGCGGGATTATGACAAAGGTAAACTCCCTTGTGGTTGATTACTCCGTGTTTGATCCGACTGGTGCGTTCGGGATGGTCTTCGTGGAAGTTTCGCCAACCGTATATGCTGATGAAGCGGAAAAAGAAGCGCAGACAGTTCGCGTCGTGGTAAATATTGATGATACAAGGGCGACAGTGTACGGGTTGAATCCGGGAACTTCTTATGTCGTGAGTCTTGGCTACCGTACTTATGAAAGTACGGAGGATTATGTGGTGGATATGGTAAAGGTGCAGACAGAGGAAATTGCCACGCGCATTAGGGTGGAACGTCTGACCAGTGATCGGGTTTACTTTAATTTGAAGCTAGATTCTGAATATATCATTGATGGGGGAAGAATTGTTCTTCTGGCTGACGGGATAGAGGTTGATACGAAAGTAATTGATGTAGCGGCGGGTATTTCCGCAGCCGGCTGGAGCTCCTCCTTGAGCTACAACTCGGGCACAGCCCTGGAACTGCAATTGACGGATGTTGAATATGCCGGCGAGCCGATTACGTTGCAAAATGTCAATGTAGTGATTATGAATACAACGTCATCTGCAGTGGACATTGATGATGAAAGTGTGTTCTTCTTCTCTGGCGCCGGACCAGAAAATGAGTCAGTTCGTGAATCTGCTGATGATTCAGCTGGCTCATCGGGCAAAACTGCAGAGGAGAGCAGTTCCAACGTTGCTGACAGTACTGAATCATCCGGCAGTAGCGATGCTTCCGGGAATGATGCTTCCGGGAATGATGCTTCCGGGGAGTCGGCTTCTCATGAGCAGACAGAAGAAACAGAGACCGATGGAAGTGGGGCAGAAGATACTACCGGAGGAACCAATCCGCAAGAGGTTAATGAAGAAGAAACAGTTCCTGAAGAGACAAGTACGGAAGAGCTTCCGGCAAGTCCTGAGTCAGAAGCCCCTAAGTCTGCAGAAACACAGACTGAGGAAACGGACCAGAGTCCATAGGATTTGGTTAAACAGGAAAGCTGACAGGAGAGAAAAGAGACAAGCCAATGTTTTGGTAATAAGCCGGAATAAGGATTAAGGGGGAAGAAAATGGAAGGCATCTTATCTTCAACAATTATGGCAGTAGGAATTATTCTCGGGTTAACATTTTTAGGGGCGGGAATTGGCCTCGGTATTTTAGGTTCTAAGGTTGCCGAAGCCGTAGGCCGCAACCCGGAAACGAAGAGTGATGTAGTGCAATCAGTAATGATCGTTGCGGTGGTACTGATGGTCTTATTACTGTTATTATTTGGCTTTGTGTTTATTTTGTTGTTTTACAACCCGCTATTAGTTTGAAGATGAGGGGGTGAAGCTTTGGAGGTCTTTCTTGCTGTAATCATTGTCATTCTGCTCATGAATAGCTTTTTATTTTTTGTTTTCAAAGGGATTGCGGTGAACGTTGGCAAGCTAGCGCAGAATCACGTGGTGCGGCAACTCTCGTCCTATGATGATTTAATTGAGAAGAAAGAGCACGTGTTGCACGAACTCAATAAGGCCTTGGCCAAAAAACAAGCCCAGTTGGCGAACGATGGCATCCAAGTCAAGGAAAGTACTCCGACACCGCTCAACCCTTTTGCCATCTCGCCAGGAAACTATCTGGATACCCACTTTTTACGTAATTATCGCCTGGTGCGGGAGTTCTTTCATTTTGATCACTGCTCGTGTATAAACAATGTGCTTCAACAATACGACACGCTGGAAGAAGATAGCCATTCTATGCTAAGCCGACAAATCCTAGCCCGCTTTTCCCTTGATGATCGCTTCGGCCTTTCGACCCTGGAAGAGCAGGACCAAATCGAAATCCTTGAAGAAATACTGAATGAGGATGAATTTTGCCTCTTGGAGGAATTTCGTACTATTCGTAACTCTTTTGATTGTCTCACCTTTTTTGATTGGTTGGAAACGGAGGCTCATCGTTCGGATCCGACGGTGATTATCAGAACCGGCGAAAGTAAAGAAGATCTTACGCGGTTAAACGAACGAATAAAGATGCAATACGACAGTAGTATTTGTGAAGGACTGCAAATCGTCTTATGGAACAAGCTTTATGATTTTTCGATACAGAAAAGGGAGTTATGCGGATGAACGAGTATTTAAACGAAACAATTCAGAAGAAAATCGAAGTAATTAAACAAAAGAAAAACATTTATGCGTTGGGTCATGTCATTAAAGTGCATGATTATATTCTTGAGGTAAGTGGTTTGGAAAACGTTGCTTTTTTTGAGCGTGTTTTTATTGCGGATAAGGCCGAGGGTTATGTCAATAATATTGGACGGAATACGGTAATCGTCGTCCTGGTGAAAAAGGCCGCACCGGTTTATGTGGGTGATGAGGTTGCCGCTGCCGATGAGCTGTTTTGTGCCTTTTATTCTCCAGACTCCATCGGACATATTGTGGACATGTTTGCGCAGGATAAGATGCGGGATCAGTTTTTTAGCAACCGGGAAAAAATCGAAATTGAAACACCACCGATCCCGATTATGGATCGCTCCAGTGTTAACCGCCCTCTTTATACGGGGATTGCGGGGATTGATTTGCTTTATCCTATCGGAAAGGGGCAGCGTCAGTTAATTATTGGTGATAAGAAAACGGGAAAAACACAGATTGCCCTTGATACAATTGTGAATCAACGGGGAAATGATGTGTTTTGTATCTATATTACGATTGGGAAAACGAAAAAAGAGGTTAAAGAGGTCTATAGTGAGTTGCTTGCCCGTGGGGCCATGGAGTACACGCTTATTCTGGCGGCCTTCCAGGATGAATGTGCCCCGGTCTTACGTAATACGCCGCAAGTGGGGATTTCCATTGCGGAGAAATATATGCGGCAAGGGATTGATGTGCTGGTAGTAATTGATGATTTAAAGCAGCATGCCGATAATTACCGGGAGATTAGTT
>ENA-UOYA01003229-UOYA01003229.1-activated-sludge-metagenome-genome-assembly--contig:-NODE-3229-length-14748-cov-4.811475_pt1 | contig 14748 bp, 12 predicted proteins | sample MGYA00238163_ERZ764804 | MGnify/ENA primary metagenome ERZ764804 (study PRJEB28919, sample SAMN05720223) | activated sludge metagenome | isolation source: Anaerobic digester | place: Hong Kong...
GCCGGCCGACACCCCGCAGGAAAAATTGGAAGGCTTGATCGGCGAGTTGAACCAGGATGAACGCGTCCATGGAATTCTGCTTCAATCTCCCATCCCCAAAGGACTGGATGAACAAAAAGCCTTGAGTGTCATGTCGATAAAAAAAGATGTGGATGGCTTTCATCCGGTCAATATCGGGCGGTTGGCGCAGAAAGGTCCCGATCCGTTATTTGTTTCCTGCACTCCCGCAGGGATAATGGTTTTATTGGATGAAGTTTTACCTTCATTGGAAGGCATGAATGCCGTTGTTCTTGGCCGTTCGAATATTGTCGGCATGCCGGTGGCGCTGTTGCTGGTGCGCGCCAATGCCACTGTAACCATCTGCCATTCCCGGTCGCGCGACATCCCTTCAATTACACGCAATGCGGATGTTCTGGTAGCCGCCATTGGCAGGACTGAAATGGTTCGCGGCGATTGGATCAAACCCGGAGCCGTTGTGATCGACGTGGGTATCAATCGCGTGGAAGACAGCAGCCAAAAGAAGGGTTACCGGTTGGTGGGAGACGTGGCCTTCGATGAGGCCTGCCAGGTGGCAGGCGCAATTACGCCTGTCCCGGGCGGTGTGGGCCCGATGACGATTGCCATGTTGATGAGTAACACGCTAAAGGCTGCTGAAATGTAAATAAGTGCCTGGCGGAATTTCTGCTCCGCCTTGATTAATAAACCTATAATACTTGCAAGGTTCCTTTCTTCTTATACTGCAATCAAGAAAGGAACTCAAATGACCTGGAACAGACTTAACCCTGAAGAGGCTTACGTAATCGAACACAAAGGCACCGAAGCGCCTTTCAGCGGTGAATATGATGACTTTTTCAAGGCCGGAACCTATGTTTGCCGGCGGTGCAACACACCACTCTACCAATCGGAAGCTAAATTTCATTCCGGTTGCGGATGGCCCAGCTTCGACGAGGAAATCCCAGGCGCTGTAAGCCGCAGCCTGGACGCGGATGGACGGCGCACAGAAATCAGCTGTGCCGCGTGCGGCGCCCACTTGCGGCATGTTTTTGAAGGTGAACGACTTACACCCAAAAACACGCGCCATTGTGTCAATTCCTTATCCATAAAATTTATCCCGAGGTCGAATGGGCAATAACGAAACTGCCGTTTTCGGCGGTGGCTGCTTTTGGTGTACGGAAGCCATCTTCAAGCAGGTAAGGGGTGTTATCTCTGTAATGCCCGGTTACGCGGGTGGCTGGAAAGCAGCTCCAACTTATCATGAGGTATGTAATGGCGATACCGGCCATGCCGAGGTAATCCGGGTAGAGTATGACCCGCAGGTAATCACTTATGGGGACTTATTGGAAGTGTTCTGGCTTGCGCATGATCCGACTACGCTAAACCGGCAAGGTAATGATATTGGGGAGCAATATCGATCGATTATTTTATTTACCGATGAACTCCAGAAAACGCAGGCGGAGCTTTCTTTGAAAGCAGTTAATCAGAGTGGACAGTTCTCGCAACCAGTGACTACCCTGATTCAACCTTTGGAAACTTTTTATCCGGCGGAAGAATACCATCAGGATTACTTCAATCGAAATCCTCATCAGCCATATTGCTATGCTGTCATTTCGCCGAAATTAAAGCATTTCCTGGAAATCTATACCCGCGAGAAATGATTTATTCCTCGGCTAGTTCTTTGTAATGATTGTCGGTTAAGCGGTTGAAATATGGCAGAAAGAAAAATCCCAGAATGGAAGGAAGCCAGAAAGAAAGAAAACGGTAAGTCAACATGACTACTGTAGTAACCGAATTATCGATCCCCAGACTGTTATAAAGGGCAACCATGGTGCTTTCAATTAGACCAACGCCGCCTGGGATCATGAAAGCCATGCGCCCGAAAAGGTTTGGCAGGCCATAACCGGTGATGACAGCCAATGCTGAAGGATAGGTCCCGGTTGCCCAAAAAAGAAAAAATACCGTCAAAACGTCCAATCCCACATTTAAAAAAGAACCGATGACCGGTTTTTTCCAACCGCCGTGTGCCAAACGATTCCAGGCGTTGAACAGTTTTTGGAGTTCCCGGGTTAATTTTTCCTCTGATAAATCTTTTTTGAAAATTCTATAAAGGACGGAAGCAATTTTGATGATCACTGAGACGGATTTATCCTGATATTTTACGATCAACACCAAAGCAATCGCGATCAGCGCAAGGAAAATTGAAATCATGGAGAATGTAACGATCTGGAATGTGGACAAATTATTGATCGTTAGAAGAAAAATCATCCCGATCATCGAAACCGCCGTGTAAGCAAAGCTCAGGAATATTGACGGGATGATTGATCCAAGTGACGCGCCTTCTTTATTACCTCCGCTGACAACCACCCAGCGATATGTTGTAGCAGTCCCCCCCACCATTCCGCCTGCCACCAGGCCGAATGAATAGCTGGCCATGCTGATCAGAGTAGCCTGCAAGGTGGAGATTTTTTTTTCAGAAATATTGACACATTCTTTTAGTGTGTACCCCCCATACCAGGTACGCAAAATCTGAGCTGCAATGGCTAATAATACTGCCCAAAAATTTAACGAACTAAAAATATAAAGAGTCTCTTCAAAAGAAGAAATTTTCGGAAAAAAATAATAAATTGCCAGTGCAACTATGAAAAGTAAAAACACCTTCTCAACGATTGGCAAAATTGATCGAGGGATCCTGATGAACCCAAGGTCGATTTTATTTTTCTTCTTCCCGGGTCCCGGCACGGGTTGTGATGAATTATTCATTGAATTAAATATTGCACAAAAAAAATAGCTATGAATGAGAACAATTATACATAGAAAAAAGACGTTTTTATTTCATCAAGCAAGAGGATCAACCTTCTCGCTATTCCTGTTCAATAAGGGGAGCAGCAGAAAACCGATGATTGCAGGCAGCCAGAAACAAATCACACGGTAGATTAATACGACAACCGAGGCAAGGGAATTCTCGATTCCCAGGCTGGTATACAAAGCCACCATGGTGCTTTCAATCACCTCTACTACTCCCGGGATAATAAAGACATGCGTCCAAAAAGCCAAGGCAGCCCTTAACCCGTAATCAATACAATTAGTAAGACCTGCTTAATGGCAGCAAGAAACACGAAATACATCGTCAGGATATCAAAGAAGATATTCAAGGTGGAACCAAGCAGAGATCCTTTCCAGCCTCGATGAATTAGATAATCCCATGTCGTGAAAACATGCTTGACATTCCTGCTGAAATTCTCCTCGTGAAGGTCTTTCTTAATTAATCGGCTAAACCTGGAAAAGGTTCCAGTCAGCAAGCCGGTTGCTTGATCTTTATATCGGACTGCCAGAATGAACAACAAACAAAATATTGCTAAACCAAATGTAATTGCAAAGAAGGTGAAAGCTTGGCCGGTTGTCAAATCATGCATGATTAACAGGAACACCATTCCGGCTAACGAAATCAGTACCAACACAATAACAATAAAAATTTGGGGCAGGGATGTCGCCAGCGATGCGCTCTTATTATCACCACCCTTGGCCTTGATCCAGCGAAACAAACTGGCGGTGCTGCCGAGCATGCCCCCGGCCACCAACCAAACTGATGTGCTGGCGGTAAAGATCAAGATGCAATCCATTACAGAAGTTCTTTTTCCTGATAAGCCGGCGCTCCTACTAATTGTCAAACCACTGCCATAATAACTAATTAATTGCCCAGCTATAGCCAGGGCGATTGCCCATGGTTTTAACGAGAGTAGAACTTTGAATGCGTTTTCCAGGGAGGCAATCTGGGGAAGAAAATAAAAAAACACCCAATACTAATGTTCTTTGAATAATGGTTTTGTAACGTTGCTTTTCTATTCCTGGCTTTTCAGCGCGCGTTACAGTTTATTAACCCAATGTAAATTTTTTGTGTTGAAAGTTAATTATGGTTTTTTTGGAAAAAAAATTTTTTCGCGATTTCATTGACAATGGTATATAACAGGGTAATACCGGATAGTGTCAATATTAACTGCCAAGGTAAAGGCTGGAGGCTCAGAAAGCTAGAAAATTTGGGAATGTGGGGAAGTATTAAAGTAAATACGCCAATTACGATAGATGAATAGAGCAATCCCTTGCCGATCTTGCTGCGAAAAAAAGGTTTGCGTGACCGCAGGATCAGCATCGCCATTAATTCTGTCAAGACGGATTGAATGAACCATCCGGTTCTGAAAACATCCTGTGTGGAATTTAATATGGTTAATAAGATAAAGAAGGTTAAGTAGTCAAACGCAGAACTAATTAAACCGAAAACCAACATGAATTGTCGCAAGGAGTGGATATCCCAACGGTGTGGGCTTTGGATCAACTCCACATCGACTTCATCATCGGCGATCATCATCCCTGGCATATCTGTGAGGAAATTGGTTAATAATACCTGATAGGGTAGGAGCGGAAGGAAAGGAATCAAGATCGAAATTCCAGCCATGCTGAACATATTTCCGAAATTAGCGCTGTTCGTGACATTGACATATTTCATCGTATTGGCGAAGGTCTTGCGGCCCAAGATGATACCTTGCTTTAGCACTTTCAGATCGTGCTTCAGCAGGACGAAATCCGCGGCTTCCTTGGCCACATCCACTGCCTGATCTACCGAGATGCCGACATCCGCATTATGAAGTGAAGGTGCATCATTAATCCCATCGCCCATATATCCGACCACATGATTGCGTTTTTGCAGCGCGCTGATAATGCGTTCTTTCTGGTTGGGATCCACTTCCACAAAAAGATTCGTCCGGTCAACGATATTCCAAAATGCTTCGTCATTGATGGCATTCATTTCTTCACCACTCAGAACGCCGTAAACCTCCAGCCCAATCTCATTCGCGATGTGCATAGTTACCGTTTTACTGTCGCCGGTGATGATCTTTACACTGACTCCCAAATCTTTTAAATCATTGATGACCTCACAGGCATCCGGCTTGGGGGGGTCGTAGAAGAGCAGGAACCCGATGAAAGTCATTTGGGTTTCATCGAGGCGGGAGAATTGCTGTTGATGTTTAACGGCTCTCTTTGCGATGCCAAGAATGCGAAAACCCTGTTCTCCCCATTGGCGTGATTTTTCCAATATTTGGTTAATTTGGCTGTCGTTCAGGGATTCGACTTGATTATCAACCTCGAAGTAAGTGCATATTTCAAGGATTTTTTGCAAAGCACCTTTTGTAATGATCAGGTTGGATTGGTTTTCGGAGACCACTATTGAAAGGCGTTTGCGGATGAAATCATATGGAATTTCATCAACTTTATTCGATCGGTCGTATTCGATCTTTCCAGCTGAGTGGATGGCCTCGTCAAGCGAATTTGCCATACCGGATTGAAGACTGGCGTTGAGATATGCCAGGCGGAAAATTTCATCGGATGGTTTACCGTTTATGTCGACCGCACGAGCGAGTTTGACTGCCCCCATTGTCAACGTCCCAGTTTTATCGGTACATAGCACATCCATACTGCCGAAATTCTCAATGGTATTCAGTTTGCGTACGATCACCCCCGACTCTGCCATTTTTTGGGCACCTTTAGAAAGATTGATTCCGATAATTGCCGGCAGAAGCTGGGGGGTCAATCCAACAGCCAGGGCGATTGAGAATAATAATGAATCGAGGACAGGTTTTCTGAGCAGGATGTTAAAGAAAAAGACGATAAAAACCATGACCAGCATTATTTGGGAAAGCATGGAGCCGAACCTGCGGATACCCCGCTCAAATTCGGTCTCAGGCGGTTTCAGGCTGAGAGTTTTCGAGATCGATCCAAAGATAGTTCCTTTGCCGGTATGGACAATTAGGACTTTGGCAGTTCCACTGCGGACATTGGTGCCCATAAAAACACAATTTGTTCTTTCAGCCAGGCTGGCATTAACTTTGACGACACCGGGATTTTTTTCAACAGGGAAAGTTTCACCGGTCAGGACTGATTGATTGACGTATAAATCTTTCGATTCCAGAATGATCCCATCCGCTGGAATCAAACTCCCGGCTGACAAAGAGACTACATCACCCGGGACGATTTCTTCAGTAGGAATTTGAAGCATTTCGCCATCGCGGAATACCGAGGTTTTGATGGAAATCTGGCTAGTCAACTTCTGGGCGGCATTGTGCGCGTTGTATTCCTGAAAAAAACTGAGCAGAGAACTGGCGAGGATAATGGCCAGAATGATGATGGCGTCAATCCATTCTTGAACAATAGCCGACACAAACGTGGCAAAAAGCAGGATCAAAATAATTGGACTTTTGAACTGATTAATTAGGATAGAGAAACCGGTGAGTTTTTTCTTGCCGCCAAGAGAATTATGTCCAAAATCTGCCAGGCGCTTTTCAGCCTGCTCCGAGTTTAACCCCGTGATCGAACAATCGAGGTAACCGGATAGTTCTTCGATCGAAATACTCCAATAATTCTCAACTGCCATCCACTCACCTATTTTGATTAAATCCTAGACTTTTTTAGTTTACACCCAACGGCGATTCCTTAAATAAAAACTCCCCATCTTTGATTGGGGAGTATTGGACTAACCATTCGTACATACTCAGGCGATATGCTGCTCATTGATCTTGCGAAAATGGTAGCCATAAATTGAAAACTCAATCGCAAGCGGGAAGAGCCTCGGCTTTTTAAACAGGGTCCAGAAAAAAAGTTTCCAATATTGATTTCTTTCTTTTCCAAAGATTCCCAATTGAAATATCGAGCGAACGAAAGCCAGGAAATTATCATGGATGACTTTTAAATCAAGGTGAACTCTTACCTTCGGCAAGTTGTAGTTTTTCAGGAAAGTCATCACACGTTGGTAATACACTTGAGGAGAGTAAATATGGTTCAATAAATTCCTGTATTGTTCCTTCAACAAGCCGGCGTTCATGACGGGAATGATGTTGGTTGAGCCATCGACATTGTCACCGGACATGTTCCGCAGGATACGCCCCGCTTTTTCGAGGCGGGCATAGAGCTGCGTTCCGATTGGCGCCTGCAGGATACCGACCATGGCGGTCACAATTCCGCTATGCTGGATAAAATCGATGAGGCGTTGGAATGTGGCGGAGTTGTCGTTATCGAACCCGACTATGAACCCTCCCTGTACCTGCATACCGGCTTTTTGGATCCGATGGATATCCGCCACCAGATCGCGATTGAGATTTTGCTTTTTGTTGCATTCCGCCAGGTTGCTCTCATCCGGCGTTTCGATGCCGATAAACACTTTGTTGAAACCGGCTGCGACCATCATTTCCATCAATTGCGGATCGTCCGCCAGGTTGATGGATGCTTCGGTATTGAAGGTCATACCCTCTTTATCTTTGCGCCAATCTATCAAGGCCGGTAGCAAATCTTCCTTGAGAGCTTTCTTGTTACCGATGAGATTATCATCCACAAAAAAGACGCCTCCACGCCAACCGGCTTGATAAAGACCATCGAGTTCCGTGATAATTTGGCGCGAGGTCTTCAGGCGCATGCGATGGCCGAGCAGGGCGGTGACGTTGCAAAAATCACAATTGAAGGGGCAGCCGCGGGAGTATTGGATGCTCATGCTGGCATAATCATTCAAATTGATAAGATCCCAGCGCGGTGCAGGCGTTTCCTGCAGATCTGCAAACTCGCCGGTTCGATATTCGGATTTCGGCTGCGAACAAGCCATGTCATTCAGGAAAGCCGGCAGAGTAATTTCACCTTCATTAAGGACGAGGTGATCGACTGCTGTGAAATTCTCAGCTTCGGTCGTGAAAAGCGGGCCGCCGGCAACAACTTTTACCCCGGCAGATTTGCAACGCTCGATCACCTCCCTCGCCGAGTCGCGCTGGATAGTCATGGCGCTGATCATGGCCATATCAGCCCAATTTAAATCCCGGCGTGTAAGTTTTCTCACGTTCATATCCACCAGACGCAGATTCCAGCGATCCGGCAGCATGGATGCAATAGTCAACAATCCCAATGGAGGAGCGGACGAATTTTTGTGGATGAATTTCAGAGCGTGCTTGAAGCTCCAAAAAGTATCAGGAAATTTGGGGTAAATGAGCAGGACATTCATTTCGACCTATTTTCTGTGATAAAACCGACCAGCGACTTTCTTTGTTATTCATATTAACACGCAATACGTCGAAGGATTCACCAAAATGTAAAATGATTGTAAATAATTTGGTCTTTCGGGGAAGAAAAAAAGATCATCCGTAAAATCACTTGGCAGGATTGACAATCTATAGTTAACATCTATAATAGTTACTTATGTTAACTAAAATTACAGGAAGATTTTATGGATGACAACCAGTCGCATCAGGATTTGGTCAAAAAAACCACAGAATCAATCTGGAAAACAATTCCGCCGATTTGGCATTTCATGCGATCCATCATTCACAATATTGCCAGAGAAGAGTTTGGAATCACGCCGGCTCAATTTCAAATTCTGCGCCGTATCAAGCAGGAAAACAAACGGACTGTCAGTGAACTCTCCGATAGCATGATGATCAGCCGCCCCGGGGTTAGCCGCGCTGTGGACGAATTGGTCATCGCCGGATTGATCAAACGCAGCGTGGATCCCTCGGACAGACGAATCGTGTATCTATCCCCCAGCATGGAGGGCGAGGAATTGATTGATAAAGTTCATGAAAAAAACTATCAGGTCATGCAGGCGTTATTCATGGATTTGCATCAGGATGAACTTGAAAAACTATTGGCTGCTGTACACGTAATGGATAATATTTTACTAAGTACAAATATCATAAAATAAAAATGAAAGCTCTGATTCGTATTTCAAGATTTCTGAAACCGTATTGGTTAAAGTCGCTCTTCTCGACAATATTCTTACTTTGTGTGGTCTTTCTTGATTTGGCCATACCGCGTTTGGTGCAGCAGATCATCGATCAGGGAATCACTCCCGGAAATTTGACTGTTGTTAAACAAACAACCCTGATCATGTTGGGCGTATCTTTCCTGAATATGCTATTGGCGATTATTTACAACACCCTTTCCGTGTATGTATCCGAGGCTTTTGCGCGGGACTTGCGCGAGGCAGTATTTCAAAAGATCCAGGATTTTTCCTACAAAAATCTGGATTCGCTGCGTACCGGCAACTTAATCGTAAGGTTGACCAGCGATGTGAGTGTATTGCAGAACACCATTCGCATGTCGCTGCGGTTTGGCATCCGCGCTCCCCTGATCATTATCGGCAGCCTGGCGTTGATGTTTGCAACGGATTCTGCGCTGGCGTTGAAGGTCTTTCCGTTATTGCTGCTTACGATTGTGGTTGTTTGGTTCTTTATTTCCCGTCTGGGACCTTTATTTTTACGTGTACAAAAACGTCTGGATAATTTAAATATGGTATTGCAGGAGAATATCGCCGGCGTGCGGGTGGTGAAAGCTTTCGCACAGCGCAGACATGAAGAAGAACGTTTTGAAACCGCGAATGAAGCATTCACAGAAATGCATATCCGAATTATGCGCTTTCACTCAAGTTTTTCGCCGGCATTGACCATGTTGATCAATCTGGCGATCGTATTGGTAGTATGGATGGGAGGTTTTCAATCGATTAAAGGCAATTTATCACTGGGGGCTATCGTAGCGTTTACCGATTACCTCATGACGGCACTTGCTCCCTTGACGCTGCTGGTCATGCTGTCGAATGCGCTGGCTGCCGGAATTGCTTCGGCTGAAAGATTATGCGAAGTCTTCGATACCAAAACGGCTATCCAGGATGATCCCTCCGCGCCTCCACTCCCTGAGGAGATAAATGGGGAAGTTACATTCCATCATGTCAGCTTTTATTATGATGGCGCGGATGGTGAAAATATTCTGGATGACATTGATTTTTACGCAAAACCGGGCCAAACAGTTGCGATTTTGGGTGCGACCGGATCCGGAAAATCTACGTTGGTCAATTTAATTCCGCGCTTTTATGAAGTGACTGCCGGAAGCATTACGATTGATGGGTGCGATATTCGCCAAATAACCCAGGAATCCTTGCTGTCGATCATCAGCATCACTCCGCAGGATACTGTTCTGTTCTCAGGCACTGTCAGAGAGAATATTGCTTATGGCAAACCGAATGCGGATCTCGATGATGTAATTCTTGCTGCCAAAATCGCGCAAGCGCATAATTTCATCATGGAACTCCCAGATGGGTACCAAACGCAGGTTGCCCAGCGGGGGGTCAATCTCTCCGGCGGGCAGAAACAACGCATCTCAATTGCCCGTGCGGTTCTCCGGCGGCCAAAAATATTGATATTGGACGACAGCACCAGCGCGGTGGACGTGGAGACCGAGACCAAGATCCAGACCGCATTGCGCGATTATATCAAAGGCAGCACCTGCTTCATTGTGGCGCAAAGAATCAGCACCGTTCTCTCCGCGGATAAGATCATCGTATTGGAAAAAGGCAAAATTGCTGCGCAAGGGACCCATGCTGAATTGATTAAAAATTGCGCAATTTATAAAGAAATTTACGATTCGCAATTGGGTGATGGCAATCACCTTGTGTACGATCTATTGAAACAGAAAAAATTTGCAGGAGCGGAAGCCAATGGCTGAAAATGAAAAAAGCAGCATGAACTTCAGCCAGGCGATGCGCAGGGGAGGGCCGGGCAATCCCGGTCGGATCGAAAAAGCCAAGGATGTGCGCAGTACCGCTTATCGTTTGGGGCAATATTTGTGGGAATATAAATTCACACTGCTGATTGTATTTTTACTGGTGGTGGGATATACCCTGACCGGATTAGCCAGCCCCTACCTGCTGGGCAGGGCCATCGATGGTTTTATTATCAAGAAGGACCTGCAGGGATTAACTCAGACAGCAGTGTTAATGATTTTGGCATATTTTTCTACAAACGTGCTGCAGGTAATTTCCAATTGGGTGATGGCAACGATCACCCAGAGAGCGCTTAAAAAAATTCGAACGGACCTTTTCACCCAATTGCAAATGCTATCACTGCGTTTTTATGACCAGAATCCCTCGGGTGATCTGATGAGCCGCCTGACGAATGATATCGACGCGATCAATCAGGCTGTTTCGATGAATATTACATCTTTGATGGCCAGTGTATTAACTTTGGCGGGAATACTGGTTGCCATGTTCATGCTCGATTTCTGGCTGGCTTTGGCTTCTTTACTGGTTGTACCCTTTACGATATGGTTCACAACATTTATCGCCAAGTACTCCCGGCGGGGATTCCGCTCCCTGCAAACCAAATTGGGTGAGTTGAATGGCAATATCGAAGAGACGATCAGCGGGCAAAGAGTGATCAAAGCCTTCAGGCGGAATGAATCTGCATACGAGACCTTCAAGAATGCAAATGAGGCTGTTTATGAAGCCGGCAAGTATGCCCACACCTATGCATTTCTATTAATGCCCTTCACCAACCAGATCGGTAATCTGTTTGTGATCTGTCTGGCGGGTTTGGGAGGCTGGCTGGCGATCAAGGGATTGGTTACAGTTGGCCTGCTTGCAACGTTTATCAGCTACGGCCGGCAATTCATCCAGCCTGTCCGTCAATTATCGGAATTATATAATTCCATCCAATCCGCCCTGGCGGGCGCAGAACGCGTGTTTGAGATTATCGATACGGAACCCGAATTGACCGATTCGCCTTCAGCGCTTACCCTCGGAAAGATAAATGGCGCTGTTAAATTTGTCGATGTTCATTTCGGCTACCGGCAGGATGTACCGGTAATCAAGCAAATGTCTTTGGAAGCCAAGCCCGGTCAAACTATCGCATTGGTTGGCCCGACTGGCGCCGGAAAGACAACCATCATTAATTTACTCAGCCGCTTTTATGATATCCAATCCGGATCAATCTTGATCGATGGTACGGATATCCGCGATTTACGCAAAGAAGATTTACGGCGCAGCCTGGGAATTGTGCTGCAGGACACTTTCCTGTTTTCCGATAGCGTCATGGAAAACATTCGCTATGGGCGGCTGGAAGCTTCCGATGAAGAATGCATTCAAGCTGCCAGGATTGCGGAAGCCGATCATTTCATTCGGCAGCTTCCGATGGAATATCAGACAATACTCTCGGAACGCGGCAGTAATTTGAGCCAGGGCCAGCGCCAGCTTTTAGCTATCAGCCGAGCGGTCTTGGCGAATCCAGCCATTCTTATTTTGGATGAGGCTACCAGCAGCGTGGATACCCGCACGGAGGCGCGCATCCAGAAGGCTTTGTTGAAGTTGATGGAAGGGCGCACGAGTTTCGTGATCGCGCACCGTTTGAGCACCATTCGCGATGCGGATCACGTGCTGGTGATCCATCATGGCGAGATCATCGAGCAGGGCACGCATCAACAATTATTGGATCAGAAGGGCTTTTTCTACAACCTCTATATAAGCCAGTTCAAAGGTCAACAAATCTAAAAAACACCGATCATCGTAATTTGATAAAATACGTGCTAATAATAAAGAGGTTACTTCATGCGGTGGATTAGAGTCTACGAACCAGACGAGGGATTTAAAAAAAATTTCCGAAAAGCTCTCTTAGTCACTTTTATCGGGAATTTGATCCTGGCTGGTATTAAAGTTGCGGCTGCGATGAGCAGCGGATCCACGGCGATCTATTCCGACGCAATCAATTCTATTTCCGACGTACTTTATTCGGTGCTTTTAATCATTGGATTGCTGCTTTCCCAGCGGCCGCCGGATATCAGTCACCCACAGGGGCACAGCCGTTTTGAACCTTTCGCAGCATTAATAGTGGCGGTTTCCATGACGCTCGCGGGCGTAGAAGCCATGCGAATGTCAATTGTTCGCACGATTGAAGGGGGAACGGCTGTCCCGTTGGGAATACCTTTAATCGCGATAATCCTCAGTATGGCAATTAAAACCGGTATGTATGTATTGGTCCATCGAGTGAGCCAAAAAATTGCCAGCCCGGGACTGGATGCGGCGGCAAAGGATAATTTGAGTGATGTAATTACTTCCCTGGCTGCTTTGCTGGGTATTTTGGGGTCGAATTTTCTTAATCCTGTTTTGGATCCACTGGCGGGAGTTCTGGTCGCTTTGTGGATATTCAGGGCTGTTTATCAAACAGCTAAAGAAAACCTGGGTTATTTAACCGGAGCCGGCGCGGATGAACAGCTAAGAAATGATCTGATGGAGTCAGCCAGGAGTATTCATGGAGTTGAGGATGTTCACCGCATCATCACTGAATATGCAGGTCCTCGTTTAATTGTGGATATGCACATCAATGTCGATGGGAACATCAGTCTGAATGAGGCTCATCAAATTTGCGATCAAGTGACGGAACAACTGGAAGCGCTGCCTCAAGTCGATCGGGCTTACGTGCACGTCGAACCGACCAGGCCAGAGAAAGCATAGACGATTTTCCCGATATCAAAAACCTTTCTGCCCAAGATATTTTCCTCTTCAAAACGTTTCTAAGAAATATCTATGAATTTATGACAAAGATAAATTTCGTGTATATTTATCAAGATTTAAGAAAGGGCAAGCCGAAATGGGAAAAGTGAACCAAGACCTTCGGAACGATCCGCGTTATCAGAATCACGAAAGCAGGCCGGATTTGGCGGGGGAGCATCCCAAGGGAGATACGTGGCAATTCATAGCCGCGATCATTTTTGTTGCTGCAATTATTATAGATTATTCCTTATTAAAAAACCCGCAAAAGAACAGTGGATTAATATCCATCTGGGTCCGATTTCCTCTCGCTTTGCTTTTCCTCATATCTAGCGGTTGGTTATCGTTCCGGGGAATTCACGAAGTTTTCAGCGAGTATCGGGAGGAACCGGTCATTCTGACAGAAGGTTTGTTCCGATATATGCGTCATCCGATTTATCTTGGCGCAATCTTCTTTTACCTCGCAGTTCTAATCCTGACCCTTTCGCCATTGGCGTTGATTGTATGGATAGGTGTGTTAGTGCTTTACCAGTGGCTGGCGGTTTATGAAGAGAAGCGCATGCTGGCATTATTTGGTAAAGCGTATCAAAACTATCAGCAGCAAGTGCCTATGTGGCTGCCGATAAAATTCAAGTAAGAAACGTACCTTTATTAATCAATGAGCGATATTTTACGAGATCATCACGCCAGTCCAAAATTCATGAAACGCTTATACACTCCACGCGACTTTTATCGTTTCATGAACGATATGCTTTCGAACGTGAAAGATATGCGCGGGGCACGCCGTAAAAACTTAATCACAATTCAATTTGGCGAGCGCATCATGCTGGCGGTAACAGAGGTCAATGGATGCCGATACTGCTCCTATTTTCATACGCAGGTAGCTTTAAAGGCCGGCATGCAAGGCGCTGAAATCCGCGAAACACTTTCGGGAGACTTCTCGCAAGCACCTGCGGATGAGCTGCCCGCTTTGTACTTCGCCCAGCATTATGCTGAAAATGCCGGCAAACCTGAACCTGAAATAGTCAACCAGATAATAGCAATATACGGCAATGAAAAAAGCCGGGCAATAATCGGATACATCCGGGCAATCATGATCGGTAATGCGTGGGGCAATGCATTCGATTCAATGCGCTTGCGCCTGAAGGGACAGCCAGCCAATATCCTGACCGCAGGGCAGGAATTGGGGGTTATTTTCGGCCCGTTCGTAATGGCTCCCTTTATCCTCATTAAAAATCTTCTAAAAGCAAAGACAGGATAAACGCGGATCTGACTGCAACAGAATTCGACTGGTGCAAGTTCGATCTCAACCAAGCCATCCAATTCAATCTGTATTTACAGATTGATTCTCATCTACACACGGCAACTTTTACCATTCCAAGAGATCCATTCTTTATACGCTTACTTTTTCC
>ENA-UOYA01003231-UOYA01003231.1-activated-sludge-metagenome-genome-assembly--contig:-NODE-3231-length-14739-cov-7.754971_pt1 | contig 14739 bp, 16 predicted proteins | sample MGYA00238163_ERZ764804 | MGnify/ENA primary metagenome ERZ764804 (study PRJEB28919, sample SAMN05720223) | activated sludge metagenome | isolation source: Anaerobic digester | place: Hong Kong...
TCCTGTTTTTCAAGCATCCGGTCCTGTTTATCCAGAGAGGTATGCATCATCTCTATCAATGTTGTTGAATTATCAGCTGCGGTCTTACTGTATTTACCAATAAGATTAAGGTGTTGGATTGCGGTATCCATCCGTTCAGCCATCTCTTCACCCGTGTCACCCCTGATTATCTTGAACGTTCGAAACTCCCCGGTGTATGGTTCTTCCCGTGTTTCAATCGATTCGACGTTGATTGGAAAATCCTGTATATATATTATATTCGAAAAGTGGGATATTGCTTCTTTTGTTCCTTCTGCAATGATCTGAACGTCAAGATCTTCGAGATTCCTTACTTCTCCTTTAATACCATTTTTTATAGCCAGTTTCTGAACAACATCACGATATCCGACACGCTGGACATCTCCATGAATGATATATCTGGAGCGAATGAGATCCATCTTGCATAATTATAGAGTATCTTTGCATAAATACATGGTAGATGAGAGGTTATTGGATATTCTTGAATCATTTGGTCTTTCTTTCCCGACAAACCGATTATTAAAAAGTGAGATTGCCCAAAAGAAAATAGTCGGAATTATAGTTCAGCATTCCTGACACGAGCGGTGAACCTATACTGTTATATGATCATACCCTCTGTATCCAATGGTGCAAAAACGGATCCCCTATGGCATCAGTAATTTCAGGACTATCATAGAAGAGGGATATGTATATGTAGATAAAACTCCGTTTATCCGTCTTCTTGAGGAGAATCCTGCTCCATATGTATTTTTCCTTCGCCCCAGACGGTTTGGAAAAAGCCTCTTTGTCTCTTTGTTAGAAAACTACTATGATATCAATCAATGCGATAGTTTTTCTTCGCTCTTCTCAGGGACCGATATCGGAAAAAACCCAACATCGAAACATAACTCCTACTATATCTTAAGTTTTAACTTTTCTGCGTTAACGACCAGCTCTGAGGATTCCCTCTTTGCCAGTATCTCTGCCAGGACAAAGCAGTCTCTGGTTCGATTTATTGAACTGTATCATCTTGATTTCATACCGGACTTCTCCGGTTATCCGGCAGATATGCTTGCCGATTTTTTTTCACGATTACCTTCAGAAATGAGGGGGCGGGTTTTTGTCCTCATTGATGAGTATGATCATTTTGCAAATGAACTTCTCAGTTTTGATCTGGATCTCTTTCAGGATACCTTAAGCAGGCAGGGCTTTATAAGGAAATGGTATGAAGCTCTTAAGATCGGGACACAAGAATTTGTAGGAAGAATTTTTGCAACCGGGGTTTCTCCGGTAACCCTTGATAGTCTTACATCCGGGTTTAATATTGCAGATGACCTTACCAGAAATCCGATCTTTCATGAGATGATGGGGTTTACTGAACAGGAAATCAGGAGCCTCATCGGACAGATCCTACCTGCTGATATGTATACTCCTGACCTGGTCAGAACGCTGCGTGAGTATTATAATGGGTACCTGTTCTCGGAAGATGCAGATGTCCGGCTTTTTAACAGTGATATGATCCTCTATTATATCAAAAGTTATCTTGCACGGCACAAACCCCCGGAAAAATTACTGGATATGAATATTGCCAGTGATTATGGTAAGATAGACCGGCTTATGAGACTGAAATCCCCTGAACAAAATATTGCTGTATTGCAGGAGATTCTTGATGCCGGGTGTGTTACTGCACGGCTGACCGATCAGTTCTCCATGGAGAGAAGGTTTACTCCGGATGACTTTAAATCCCTCCTTTTCTACCTAGGGTTTCTGACAATCAGGGATAATATGCCGGGGAGGGTAAGTCTTCAGATCCCGAATTTTGTTATCCGGGGGATATATTCAGATTTTTTCCTGGATGTCATCTCACGAAAAGCAGAGTACCACCCGGATACCGGGTCAGTATTGCATGCAATCGAAGAGATCGCATGGGAGGGAAGGTGTGACAAACTGGTTGCCCTCGTAGAAGAACTGCTTCATTCATTTTCAAACCGGGATTATATCGGATTTGATGAGAAATATATCAAGATCATTATTTTTACCTTCGCTCAAATGAGTAACCTCTACCTGGTCAAGTCAGAATATGAGGTGCCGGATGGATATATCGACATTGCTCTGTTGGCACGGGAGCCCTGGAATCCTGATTACAATGCCCTTTTCGAGCTCAAGTACCTGAAAATGAAAGATGCATGTGAGGAGAGGGTTCAGGAGGTTTTGAATGATGGAATCATGCAGCTCAAAAAGTATTCAGCACCCCCTGAACTTGCGGGGCTTAAGAACCTGAAGAAATGGGTATTGGTGTTTACCGGGGATCGATGTGTCCGGATACATGAGGTGGAGTGATTATGGAAACTATCAGGAAAGGGATCGTCTCATCCCGTTTTCTAAACATCTGATCCTACTTTTCCTGGTTCATTGATGTATTTTCAAATACTCGGCAGAGGCGTGTTACAGCCACATCTATTAATTCAAATAACTCCTGGTCTTTATCACCACGGATTATTTCGAACTTTTTTAAATCTCCTGTTGGTTCCTGCCAGGTGACGTTCATATCTTGGACATCAATCGGGTATTCACTCACATTGATCTCCTTAATAAAGTTTCTAAGATCACTCTCTTGTCCCTCTGCGATTATTTCAACGTCGTCTGATTCAAGATATTGAACATAACCTGATATGTTCTTCCTGAAGGTAGCATTTCGGACATGCTCCCGATATCCTACACCCTGAACGTAACCTTTGGAGATAATTTTTACCCGTTTCATATTGTTCCTCCCTCTGGGGTATCAGTGTAAAATGTATAGTATATCGTGGTGAATACCTTTCTTAATTTGATAGGTGAAAGGAACTCATGGGGCTTTTATTCGACGGTTCCAGTATTTTGACAGATATTTATAATATTAAAGAAGTAAATCTCTTTGGGCGTTCATATTTGTATATACAAATTTTATTCAATCAATACAATCATGGATAATCCATCAAAAATTGATACCTATGAGGTCTGATGTATCGAAATAAAAAAATCGGTGTTGTTATTCCTGCATACAAAGAGGAATTGCTTATTTTGCCTACTCTGGAGTCTGTTCCGGATTTCGTTGACCGGGTGTATGCTGTGAATGATGCATCACCAGATCGGACCGGATCTCTCATCGATTCATATGCGGAGAGGGACAGCCGGGTGGTCCCCATCCATCATCAAAAAAACAAAGGGGTAGGGGGTGCAATCATCTCCGGGTATAAAGAAGCCCTTTCTGATGGGATGGATATTGTTGCGGTGATGGCTGGGGACAATCAGATGGATCCAACTTTCCTTCCTGAACTCCTGGATCCAGTGGTTGAGGGTGTTGTGGATTACTCGGTTGGGAACCGGTTAGTAAATGAGAAGTTCAGGCAGGGAATGTCAAAGTGGCGGTTTGTCGGGAACTCTGTTTTGACATTACTGACGAAAATTGCGTCTGGATACTGGCAATTAATGGATCCCCAAAATGGGTACACGGCGATTTCGCGTCGTGCTCTGGAGACAATTTCATTAGATGAAATCTATCCTGGTTACGGATACTGTAATGATCTTCTGGTCTGGCTGAATACGTTTGGATTCAGGGTCAGAAATGTCCCTCATCCTGCAAGGTATGGTTTAGAACGATCAAAAATAAAGTATTCAACGTATATTGTCCGTTTATCCTGGTTATTATTGAATGCGTTTATCTGGCGGATGAAGACGAAATATATTGTATTATCATTTCATCCACTCGTGTTTTTTTATTGTGCAGGTGTATTTTTTACGTTTATTTCGTTTTTGTTTGGTTTGTATGCACTATGGTTTAAGTTTATAATGAATAATTCGATATTTGTTCCGGCGGTTGTTTCGGTGATAGTGTTTGGGATTGGGGTGCAGTTTTTACTTTCCGCAATGATGTTTGATATGCAGGAGGAGAATAAAGGGGTGTGGTATTGAGAAAATAATTCTTCTTCAAGTGGATATGGAACATGCTCAACAATAATTTCAGAATACCAAAATTTTCTATTGGTATTGATATGGAATTGATTGAAAGGTTTGAAAAAATTTCTCTCGAATCACATAGTAACTTATTAAGACGAATTTTCACACAGAATGAACTGGATTATTGTTTTTCTAAAATAGATCCTGCACAGAGTTTATGTGGGCGTTTTTGTGCTAAAGAAGCGATAATCAAAGCTTTTTCATCACTTGATCAAACGGTCATCTCTTTTACAGATATTGAGATATTGCATGTGGATAAAAAAGGTCCGAAGGCGATCATTATAGGTAAACAGTTTTCAACAGATTTTTTAGACCGGGTTGAGATAAAGATAAGTATCTCACATACTGCTCAGGCAGCAGTCAGTAATGCATTGGTTGTGTATTGGTGTGATATGTGATGCATGAAGAAAAAATTAAAAAAATATTTGCTCAAGCATTTGAAATTCCTGAAGAAGAAGTACATGATGACATTGCTTATAATTCCTATCAACCATGGGATTCTCTCAAACACCTTCAATTAGTGTCCATGTTGGAAGAAGAACTGGGTATTGAGTTTGAGATGGATGACATTATTGATATGAGTTCTTATAAGAAAGTCCGTGAAATTGTATTAAAATATCTTACATAAAAAATGAATTTTATCGATTTCTTATTTGAACATACAAAGGATTCAGATAAATCTCTTATTTTATCCGGGGACAAGTCTTGTTCATATCGTGACATCTGGTGTTCTATACTCCGAATATCTGTATGGATACAGAATTCCATTGGAACGAATAGTCGGATTGGAATCCTTGCAGATAACTCTCCTTTTTTTATCCAGGCATATGCAGGAATAATTCATTCAGGAAATACTGCTGTCGTAATTGATACAAAGAGTTCTCCAAAAGATATCGAACAGATAATTACCCGATGTTCTATTCAGATTGTTTTCGCTGATCAGAAATATGAATCATTGCTGGCCGGAGTAAAGGTACTCTCTTCTCAACCCGTCGATATCACTCATAGTGATATGTCTTTTCATTCCCATATTCCAAAGGATGAATGTGCAGTAATCATTTTTACCTCAGGAAGTACCGGGGTCAAAAAAGGGGTAATGTTGACTCATAAAAATCTCATTGCAAACACCAATTCAATTCTTCAATACCTGAATCTCTCTTCAGATGACCGGATGATGGTTGTTCTACCTTTCTTTTATTGTTATGGTGCGTCACTTCTTCATACTCACATACGGGTTGGGGGTAGTCTCGTTCTTAATCAGTCTCCATTTCTGGGAGGGGCTTTAAAAGGAATACATGAGTTTCAATGTACCGGATTTGCTGGTGTTCCGAGTACCTTTTTAATCCTGGTTCAAAAAACCCCTTTTCTCACAATGAGGTTTCCAAGCCTTCGATATTTAACCCAGGCCGGAGGACATCTCGCCTGTTCAGTGATTCATGAAATTGCCAGAACCTTTGCTGATAAAAAATTTTTTGTGATGTATGGAGCAACGGAGGCAACGGCCCGATTATCATATCTTCCTCCTGAGTTCCTGTTTAAAAAACCTGATTCTATCGGGAAAGGGATTCCCGGGGTTACTCTTGAGGTCCGTGGTGAGGATGGCAAAAAAGTCAAACCCGGTGAAGTAGGTGAGATTGTCGCAGCCGGGGATAATATCATGGCCGGGTATCTGGAGGATCCGGATGAGACTGCCAAGGTTATCAAAGATGGGTGGTATTATACCGGAGATCTTGCGACTGTTGATGAAGAAGGGTTTATTTATATAATCGGAAGGAAAGGTACTTTTATTAAATCTGCAGGTTTTCGGGTATCACCGCAGGAGATTGAAGACGTAATAATGCAGGTTGAATATGTAGGTGTATGTGTGGTGTTTGGTATTCCTCATCCGATTCTGGGAGAAGCAATAGTTGCCTGTATTCAATCGGATTATGATAGTGAATCCCTAATATCTGAGGTAAAAAAACACTGTGCTGGTCATCTTCCCTCCCATAAACAACCGACAGATATATTAGTCCTTCAAAATCTTCCTTTGAATTCATCTGGAAAGCCTGATAGGGACGCCATTAAAAGACTTTACTCTTCATATGACTGTAAATCCGAATGATCATCTGATCTCCCTGATATGGAAGTATGGGGTGTATGATCTTACTGAAATTGAGCGAGAGAACATACTCCTTCCCATTATCAAAGAGCAGATCAGGAATGCTCTCATCAATCCACATATACGTTCATATTATGAAAAAGTTTCAATGAACCCGGAAGATATCTCTTCTCTTGCCGATGTCCCCTGGGTGCCGGTAACCATGTTCAAGGAGTTCGACCTCGCAACGGTGCCAGCTGATGATATTGTAAAGATTCTTCGTTCATCCGGAACAACCGGTCAGCAGACGAGTAAAATTCCCTTAGATAAAATTACCATTCAGAATCAGAACAGATCTCTCTCGAAAATTCTAGCACACTATCTCGGCCCGAAGCGTCTGATTTTTATCGTGATAGATCATCCGGAGATAAATGATCCTGCACATGAATTTTCAGCCAGGACTGCCGGAGTAAGGGGTTTGTCTCTCTATGCGAGGAAGACAATTTATCTTTTGAAAAAAGAAGGGGATTATCTTACTGTTAACCCCGAGGCTCTTGAAGAAATCAGGCAGCTCGATCGGGGTATACCGGTTTATCTGTTTGGTTTTACCTGGATTATCTGGTCGGTGTGCATACCGTATTTCAAGAAACATGATATCCATCTTCATCTTTCCGGAGGGACCCTGTTTCATGGCGGAGGATGGAAAAACCTTCAGAATATTGCTGTCGGGAAGGATTTTTTTACCATGAATATACGTGATTTTTTTGGAATACCTTCATACCGGGTTTTGGATTTCTATGGGATGGCAGAACAGACCGGGATCATCTTTCCTGATTGTGAGTGCGGATATAAGCACGTCCCAGCCTGTGCGAAGATCATTATCCGGAATATTCAGACATTAAAGCCTTGTGGGGAAGGAGAGCGCGGACTTATAGAAGTAATGAGTATTCTTCCCAATAGTTATTATGGGCAGGCTCTTTTGACTGAAGATACCGGGAGAATTATCGGGTGGGATGGATGCCCCTGTGGAAGAAGGGGTGTGTTTTTTGAATTTTTAAACCGGGTCGAACGTGCAGAAATACGGGGATGCGGGGATACCTTCCGGGTGGATCATGGAAGATAATATTCATATTTATGCAGGGGGTTGTGTAGACAAAGAACGATATGTTGAATCATTCACCGAATTGATACAGGAACTGGAGGAGAATCGTCGTGCCCTGTTTGAGTGTCCGGATGAGATCATCATTCACCTGTTTGCACACTTTGGAAAGGAGATTATTAAAGATTCTTCTCTGGCATATATTCCTGGTCTTTCTTACCTTTCCCTGTGGCTTCGGAAGGAAAACCTCCATGCAATCTATCTGGCAAATTTTGGGATAAAACCGGGCATAAGGGATTCTATCCAGGTAGATTCCCGAAGTGAGATGATTCATGTTCCCCGGGGAGTCGTCTGTCATTGGATTGCAGGAAACATTCCGCTTCTTGGTTTTTTCTCTCTGGTTTTAGCAACTCTTGGAAAAAATGCCAGTATTTTGAAAATTCATCCATCAGTCTATAAATATCTCAACCCGTTATTACAGAAACTTGAGGAGGTTACCATTGAAATTGATAGAGTATCATATAGCGGGAAAGTCATAACCTTATCAGTCTCGCTGGTTTCCTTTCCTGGAAAAAATGAGATCATGAGCCGGGACTTTTCATTGTCTGCAGACTGCAGGGTAATCTATGGCAGTCATGAGGCAGTGCAGGCGATATCCTGTCTCCCACATCAGGTCCATGCTGATACAATAGTATATGGTCCCAAATATTCTTTTGCGGTTTTTGATAAGGAAGCGGTTGAGTCACCTGAATTCTCTTCGATGCTGAAGGGACTTGCTCAGGATATTGTTCTTTATAACCAGGCAGCCTGTTCTTCGCCTCATACGATATTTTTCGAAAAGAGTAAAATGTTACTTCATGACATTGCAGAGCAGTTAAAATCGGCTTTTCAAACTCTTCCTGAAAGAATGTTTTATCCCCTGGATGAGGGGATCGCCATCTCGGTTATTAATACCCGTGCCCGATATCTGCTTGATAGTTCCAAGGATATTCTTTTATCTGATGATTTGAAATGGACTGTCTGTATAAATGATACCATCTCTCTTGAGGAACCGGTTCAGGGAAGGTGTGTTTTTGTGAAGGAAGTATCCGATATTGATCAGGTTCTTCCCCTTGTAACCCGGAAGGTTCAGACGGTTGCTTTGGGGATGGTTGATCAAGTCAGGAAAGAGAGATATGTCCGGGAACTTGCTTACCGGGGAGTGGACCGGGTGATGGCTCCAGGGGCGATGCATGAATTTACTCAGCCATGGGATGGGATGCTTGGAGCCGGAAGGATGGTCCGGTGGATTGCGGTGGTGAAAAAATGACGGGTTTACTTGAGAATAAGGTATTATTAGTAACAGGTGGTAGCCGGGGTATTGGTAAGGCCATCGCTCTTCGCTGTGCTGACGAAGGTGCAAAAGTTGTAATAACTTGGGAATCACATGAAGAGTCAGCAAAGAATGTGGTAAACGAGATTCATCATAAAAACGGTTCGGCTATGGCAATTCAGGCTGATGTCCGGAATGAAGATGATGTTAAAAAGGTAATAAATAAAATAAAAGGGGAATATGGAAGACTTGACATTCTTGTGAATAATGCAGGGATAATGAAAAATAACCTGCTTCTTATGACAAAAACAGAAGAGTTTGATTTATTACTTGCAACAAACTGTAAAGGACCGTTTCTCTATTCCCGTGCTGCTGCAAAACTTATGCTTAAACATAAATCAGGACGTATTATTAATATTTCTTCTGTGGTCGGGGTTTATGGCAGTAAGGGTCAGTCGGTTTATTCAGCCACAAAATCATTTTTGATTGCTTTTACTAAATCACTCGCAAAAGAACTAGGGCCTTTCGGAATCACTGTTAATGCTATTGCTCCTGGTTTTATCGATACTGATCTAACTCATGATGTGAAGGATGAAACCCGCCAGGATTTATTATCTCATATACCTTTAGGAAGAATCGGGCAGGCGGATGATATTGCAAAAGCAGTAGTCTTCCTTGCATCAGATCTTGGCTCATATGTGAATGGCCAGATTCTTGGGGTTGATGGCGGTCAGGTGATCTGATTATTTTTAAGTTGACAATAATATGAAAGATTTTACCCTTGAAATGTATAGGGAGTTGGTACGGTTTTTTTTAACCTCCGGATATACGATATGTTCAGTAGATGATTATCTTTCCGGGAGCAATGATGCCCGGAATACGGTAATCATGAGACATGATATTGACCGCCGGATTTACAAAGCAGTTGATTTTGCACATATTGAACGTGATTTAGGAATCCGTGCAACGTATTATTTCCGGCATCCGTATACTTTTCAGCCTCCAGTCATTCAAAAAGTCAGAGATATGGGTCATGAAATCGGTTATCATTATGAAGTAATGAGTAAAGCTGATGGCGATCCTGATCTGGCGGGTAAGTTATTTCAACAGGAATTATATGACTTTAGAAAATATTTTTCTGTTAAAACTGTTTGTATGCATGGTGCTCCATTATCAAAATATGATAACCGTGATTTCTGGAATCATTATTCCTTTGAAGAATTCGACCTTTCAGGTGAAGCCTACCTGTCGATAAATTGTGTGTGTTATTATTCAGATACCGGCCGAACCTGGAGTAATACTCATAAAATACGGGATAGATTGCAGAACCAGATAAATAGTTCATCTGAAGATGTGCATTCGACATGGGATCTTATCCGGGCTATTGATGATAATAAACCCCATATTGTGTATATTCTGACTCATCCGGAACGATGGGCAGGTTCATCCGGGGAATGGATATATTTAGGGGGAGTGGATACTGTCGTAAATGCAGGGAAAAAGGTACTGAGTTGTATCAGGTAATTATCCCTTTAAATCGTTCACGTTTTATTGCCCAATTATCCTTTACCACCATTCCAGGACCAATATTTTTCGTGACCCTGGATCCTAATGTAACATAACAGGAGTCTCCAATGTTCACTCCAGGGTGGATGGTGGCTCGAAGCCCTATCCAGCAGTTTTTTCCGATAGTTACATACTCTCCGATCTCAGAATTTGCTGTGATAAGGGAACAATCATTGACAAAGGCTCCCTGTCTGATAGTGACCAGATTGTCGATATGGCATCTTTTACCTATGATAGTTGTATCCTGAAACCATGGTTTCTCTATACAACAATTTGCGTGGATAACAACATCCTGTTTGATATGGACCGATCCAAATGGATGATATTCTTTTAATGATTGATCTGAATCTTCTGATTGGGGTATTGAACCGATTAGAGTATTTGGTCCGATAATGGAGTTATCTTCAATTATTGAACCTTCATGAATAATTACATGTTCATATATCTGTACTTTTTTACCGATACTTACATCGTTTTCAGAGATGATTGCAGTAGGGTGTATGCTTGCAGAGGGATGTATTTTAGTCGGTTTTTTGCTTTCTCCGGATTTCTGGTACATCTCTTTTTGAATAAATAGTGCTGTTTTCAGAGGATTTGGGGAGATTAATAAGCCTTTTTCTGTATCAATTGGGAGAAGAATAGTCATTGGAATTATGAAACCTGCAATGGTTTCTGACAGTACGGCATATTGAAAATCCTGCTCTGAATTAATTGGAACAAGCCTTTTTTCTCCTTTTCCATGTAGATGACCAATAGTTGAAAAGTTCGCATCATTGGTTATTTTATTCTCTAATTCGGCAAAATCTGAAATCTTCATAATTGATTATCCTGATATACCGCGTGTTGCAATAGTTTCCGGTTTCAGAACAGAGTGAGAAGAGATATTGATTCGGTTGGATATCACGGAATTATTTCCAATGTGCACTTTTTCACCGATGAGAGTGTTACCCCCGATAGTGACTTTATTTCCTATAATACTGTCTGGTCCGATCCAAATGTTATGTCCAATATGAACATGTTCTCCTATCTTTGATCGAGGGCCAATATATGTATTTTTTCCAAACAGGCCTCTGTCAATGCAAGTATTGGGTCCAATATATACATCATCAGAAATTAAAACTCTTCCCGTATGAATAATTGGCAATCGTTTTGTTTTGTATCGATAGATTTGATAACCTGAGTCACCAATTACACACTGGTCTTGGATAATAACTCCGGAATTTAAGGTGGTATGAGGTTTTATAACGGTTTTTTTCCCGATTTTCACATTTTTTTCAATTACAACTCCCCAAGGAGATATGCATGCTGATGGATGTATTTGAGCAGTGGGGTGTATTTTTGTCTGTTTGGTTTTTTTATGGAGGCGCAGAATAGAGGATCCATAGATATTATAAATATAAAATAGTAAAAATAAAAAAGACCTCACTAGCCAAATTCTTTTACTTATATGGTCAAATTTTCTTATTAATAATCTATTAATTTGCATTTTGAGTATTATTTATACGGCTGTTGCTTTATTTTACCTGGATGTGATCGATTTTCGCTTTTTTTTTATCCGGTGATGCTATCAAATGAATTAAGATGGAAGAAATATTGCAAAAAATGTCAGCATCGAAATAATCGTTCATGTGATTTCGTATGATTCATATGAATTAGACATTGGTGAATGATTCATATACTCATGACTTGGGATTTTTGATCAATCGAATACATATAGGATTTGGTTAATAATTTATATATTCATTTTCCGCAATTGGGATAATAATGGAAACATCATCTCGTCACCATCGGATCATTCGTCCACCTAGTAGAGGAATAAATTTGAACTTTCCGGACTCTGGGCTTATCGAGAATTATTCTCCTTAGCATGGAGAGAGGTAAAAATTCGTTATAAACAGACAATTATGGGCGCCAGCTGGGCGATTTTACAACCTCTCTTTCCGATGATATTTTTTTCGTTGCTTTTTGGAAGACTTGCCAGAATGCCCTCGAATGGAATTCCATATTCGCTTTTCTCCTATTCAGGACTCATTCTATGGATATTTTTTAGTGGAGTACTTTCTGATGCGTTAATAAGCCTTGTGAGTAACGCTCACATGCTTTCCAAGGTCTATTTTCCACGTATATTTTTCCATGCAGCACCTAAATTTCCGGACTATTGGATTATTTCATCGCTTTAATTGTTCTTTTCTTACTAATGGGGTGGTATGGTTTCATTCCCACCCTTTTAATACCGATATTGCCAGTTATCATTCTGGGCACGATGCTGTTTGCAACAGGACTTGGATGTTTTCTCTCTTCAGTCTATGTAAAGTACCGGGATGTACAGTTTGCCCTGCCGTTCTTCATTCAACTCGCCATGTTTGCATCACCAGTCATCTACCCGGTCAGTATTATTCAGGAGCACCTTCAATGGCTCTTATATATGAATCCCATGACCGGATTTCTTGATGCAGACCGTGCTTGTACGCTTGGTCATGTGGTTTTTGACTGGGCAGGATTATTCGTGGCTTTTGGGATCAGTATTATGGTTTTTATTGTGGGAGCGATTTATCTGAAGAAAACGGAGTATTATTTTGCAGATCTGATATGAATGCCAAATCCCCTTTCATATCGATCCGGAACTTCAGTCAAATGTAAATAAGAAGTTTTCTTATGGATATTATCAGCATTGTTTGTCGGTCATCTATGCTGTCATTATATTGAATTTTACATTCATCACGGGCCGTTCCGTAGTTGATTTTCCTATAGTTTCAAATATGGTTCGTTCCCCTTTTTACACCCCTTAAACTTCTCCTGAATTTTCGACCTCTATCTTTCAGGAGATGTGTATTTCACATGTCCATAGGTTTTTTATAAGGAGTAATGGTTTTCTGCTTTTGAGGACATGAGATATTGTATAAGTTTTCAGGTACATGCAGGAGGTTCTCTCCTCTAACACGCGGGAAAAAAGAAGTGATTAGATCATATATGTAACTTATTCTTGGTATGAGTCCAGATAAACTGCCCATTGGAATCCAGTCTTTTACTGAAATCAGGACACGAGGTTATGCCTATGTAGATAAGACAGCCTTTGTTGCGTCTCTTGTTGACTCTGGGAAGTATTACTTTCTTTCCCGTCCTCGTCGGTTTGGTAAAAGCCTGTTTGTAGATACGCTTGACTGCGCTTTCTCCGGGAAAAAAGAATTATTTCATGGACTCTATCTTTCTCAACCGGAGGTATGTTGGGATTTTGAAACGCTGTATCCGATATTGCGGGTTGATTTTTCCGGGTCAGCTCTTCGATCCACGATAGATCTCGAGCAATGGTTCGATCGGCTCCTTACACGATGGGAAGCCAGATTTGATCTACATAAGACTGAAGGATCTCCTGGAGAACGACTTATTTCCCTCATCTCAATGATTGTCGAGAGATTAGACAACCAGGTTGTTATCCTAATTGATGAGTATGACAAGCCCATCCTGGATAATCTGGGAGATCCGGCTCTTTCCACTCGAATGCGTGATATACTGAAGGATTTTTATGGGGCTATCAAGCCTTTGGATAATTATCTAAAGTTTGTTTTCCTGACCGGGGTTTCAAAATTTGCTAAGACGGGGATATTCTCAGGATTGAATAATCTCAATGATATAACCATGGACAGATCCTATTCTCCGATTTGTGGTTACACTGAAATGGATCTCTCCAGGACCTTTAGATCATGGATGAGTAGGTTTAATCAGGATGATGTCAGGAGATGGTATAATGGTTATTCGTGGGTCGGTGAATCAGTCTATAACCCGTTCGATATACTTCTTCTTTTTTCTAAAGGAGAGTTTAAATCGTATTGGTTTGAGACCGGAACACCTTCCTTCCTTATCAAACTGCTTTCTGAAAATCCCCGTTCTCTGCCAGTTCTTGATTCTTTTCTGGCAAGTGAAGAACTCCTGGGGTCGTTTCTCATAGAAAAAATTTTGCCAGAAACTCTCTTGTTTCAGACGGGGTATCTAACGATAAAGGGTGAATCACGGGTTGGAGAGAAACTCTTCTATTCTGTAGGATTCCCTAACCTTGAGGTAAAAAGCGCATTTTCAAGCCTAATGCTCAGTATCCTTGGTGGATCCGCGGATATCTCTATGAATCAAATCGGCCTTGATTCAATTCTGAATGCCGGTGATCCCAATCGGCTACGTGATGTTTTCCACTCCTTTTTTGCCTCAATACCTCATGACTGGTATCGTAAGAATAAACTATCCGGGTTTGAGGGATATTATGCCAGTATCGTATATGCCTACTTTGCCAGCCTTGGGTATGAGGTCATCCCTGAAGATACTACGAACAAAGGGCGTATTGATTTGACAGTTATGACTCGTACAGGTATCTGGATTTTTGAGTTCAAAGTTCAACGATCCGAGGGCTGTAAGGATCAAGGTCCACTCGCTCAGATCAGGGAACGAGGGTATGCTGAAAAATATCGTGCAGATGGACGGAAAGTGTATGAGATCGGAATTGTTTTTGATCCTGAAAGTCGGAATATTGTGACATGGGAAGTTGGGTGATAAAAAAACATTTTGAATGGCGTATTCATGCACTGCAACAAATGATTTCTAGGAATATTTCCAGAGGAGATGCCCTTAATAATCGTTATTCTGGAGAGATTATTCAATCATGCCCTTTTGACTAACCCTATCCCAATTTTTCTAATTTAG
>ENA-UOYA01003233-UOYA01003233.1-activated-sludge-metagenome-genome-assembly--contig:-NODE-3233-length-14734-cov-11.079569_pt1 | contig 14734 bp, 10 predicted proteins | sample MGYA00238163_ERZ764804 | MGnify/ENA primary metagenome ERZ764804 (study PRJEB28919, sample SAMN05720223) | activated sludge metagenome | isolation source: Anaerobic digester | place: Hong Kong...
AATACTTCATTCAGCAATTTCTGCTTATATCGAGCCTTTTATTCCGCCAATGGATCAAAGGTTCCTGCTGCACCGCCATTGTTGTAATCACCCCATCCTATTGTTTGCGGTAATTTCTTGTTGGCTGATGATGCTCCGGAAGAAAGTCCAAGGAAATAATAATTCGGGCGGAAGTTCATGTATTCCAGCGTGTGCTGAGAATCATAACCGTCACCAGTGCTGACTTTCATCACCAGATTATCTTTGTACCAAGCAGCCAATGTGGCATTCTGGGCATACAAGGATTTACGGAAATCTACGCCAGCCGGACGAACGACACCAGCCTTAACCAACGGGTCGGAATCATACGTAGTTCCGCCAACACCAAATTTATCAGCCACACGGAACTGGATATTTTCACGACGCTGGCCGTTAAGAGCCTTAAAGCCCAACCAAGTACACGTGTTACCGCCCCAACCAGTGAGAGTCCAAGTAGAAGGAGCCCCGGAAACAGCTGTTGCACCACCATCGAAAAGCATCCAACGACGCAGGTCGTCGAAACGCTTGCCCTCATAAGCGAATTCTATTTGGCGCTCATACAAGATAGCACTCATGCACGTAGCCTGATCACCAGCCAGATTGGTCTGCAATCCGTAATTGTTGGCTGACGTATATCCAGCGCGGGCACGAATCTTCTGCAGCTGAGCCACAGCCTCATCATTATGTCCGGCTCCGCAAGCCACTTCGGCAAAATTGAGCAGGACCTCGGCGTAGCGCAATTCTATCAGAGGCGCAGCAGAATAAAAAGGTGCAGACCCTTTGGTATCACTAGCCACATACTGATACAACGGTGAACCGTTAACATCCAAATCATCCGATTTCTTACGCACATACACACCACATTTGCTTGCCAGCAAATTGTCTGCGCCATAAGAATTTCCACTTTCCACATTACCCTGGTCATCGGTATTCGTGTACCATACATAGTTCCAAAGCACATAATTCTTACCGTCTGATGGACTGTTGGCTTCCTTCACACTATAGTCACCGTTGTAAGCCCAACGGAAGCCAGGGAAAGCGAATGTGCGATAGAAACGCGGATCACGGTTCAGGAAAGGCGCTTTTGCATTATAGGTAGAGTCGGATGCCTCCAGTTTAGTATAAGTTCCTGTACCAGAAGGGATTTTGCCATCAGCCATAGGGAACATATTGATGAGCATTGCCGAAGCAGTCTTGCCGCTACCACCTGTATTTGCAGGACGGATGCCACGTTCCCAAGAATTATTCTTTTGGTTATCCAAACCATCGCCTGTTACATTATTATATAACGTGACAAACACAGCCTCAGGATTCTTGCTGGACTGACAAAACATGCCTGCGAAATCAGAACCGTTAACATTGTTGCCTGTCTGATACAAGCCATAACCGCAAGAATTGATGGAATCGAGCTCCGCTTTCATCGCGGTGTAAGCTTGAGTCCAACGGCTCCCATCATTAGCACGATTGAACAACGGACTGCACCAAAGCAGCATCGCACGCCCCTTCAGAGCAAGTGCAGTGCCCGTAGTCACACGACCGTAATCGCTTCCTGTCCAACCTCCGCCCATGGTCTTTTCTGCCAACATTTTAGCGGCTTTATCCAAATCGCTCAAAATGAACTCATAAACAGCCTTGGCCGATGAACGGGGAGTGAAAGAAGACTCCACAGGGTCAGGCGTGTCCGTCACAATAGGAACACCTCCGTACCACTTAAACAGATTATAGTAGCACCATGCACGGAAGAAATAACATTGGCCCAGCAAGATATTCTTCTCGGAATCAGAAAGCGAACCGCCCTGAATGCCTGCGATACAGTCGTTGATATTTCTAATGCGTCCATATACAGCCTCCTGGATATTCGACTGCGTACCCATAAAAAAGTCGGGCACAGGATTTGTTGAACTGATAGAAGACAATTCTATCTGAGGATTGACGAAATCGCTGAAGCCAGCATATTCCTCAGTAGATTTCCCCGCAATGTCGTTGCCTCCTGCAGAGGGATATTTCCATGACATATCGCTGACTGTAGGCAGACACCAGCTGTAGATATCGTTCAAGCGGCCGTTTGCGCCACTGTAATAGTTATAGATGTCTGTGCTCACATTGTCTGAGTTCTTTTTATCTTGGAGAAAAGAATCGCTACACGACGAAAGAGCAAGCAGAGAAATCAATCCACAACTTATATATTTAATTGTTTTTTTCATTGTAATTATCTTTTTATGATTATACCTCAACAACTTAGAAAGAAAGGTTTACACCCACTGTGAATTTCCGCAAAACAGGATAGTTTCCATAATTTCCAGCCATCGGACTTGTGAAATGATCCGGATAAGGATTATAGAAATTAATCAGATTCTGACCTGTCACATTGATGCGGGCACTCTGAATGCCGATTAACTTCACCCAACTGGAAGGAATGGAATAAGCGATTGTTAATCTGTCGAGAGCAACTCTGGCGGAGCTGATTCTCCAGAAACTAGATGCAACGGAGTTGACGCTGGCATAAGCCAGGTTTGGATATTTGGCCTCACGGTTGGCATTCATGACAATATTTCCTGAGCCATCATAGATGTCCTGATAAACATACATGTTATCCGGATTCCAAAACGATGGCATGTTGCAATATTCAAGACTTCCCGATGGGCTTAACGCATCTGAAGGAACCGTGGTATAGCCGCCCCAACTTGCACTGAACTGACCTGTCAACGAAAGACCTTTCCAGTCTGCACCGAAATTGATTGTAAATCCATAAGGATTTGAACGGTCGGACAAACGTACCTGGTCGTTATCTTTATCAACAATGCCATCAGGACCTGCATAAGTGCCCGTCGCAGAATCGTATGCACCGCGCACATCCTTGTAAATCAACATACCCGGACGAACCTTGTCTTTGGTCATACCCATATATGTGGTGATACCGAACTTGTCGAAATATTCCTCGATATCCTGGAAACTGCGGAACATACCCAAACACTGCATTCCCCATGTTCCGATATCGCTGCGATGATTCTTTGTGATCTGGCGGTAAATGTAATCACGTTCCCAATCCATATTAAGCACGGAATTGTCGCTGTAACCAGTATTGATACCGATGTGGTATTTAAAGTCTTTACCGATTTTGTCCCTCCATGTCACGGTGAGCTCATAACCCCAGTTGTTCATTTCGCCAAGGTTAACGGCAGCCGACTGGGTACCAACCGTTGTAGGCACGGTTTGGGCGATGTTCATCAACATCTGTCTGTTCCACTCACGATACGCATCGAACGTAATCGAGAGGCGACGATCGAGCACAGAAGCATCGATACCAAAGTTAAACTTATAGTCCTTGTCCCAATGCACGTCGCGATTCACGGCCGAATTATTCTTATTGATGGTGATTCGGTTGCTGGAGTCATTGCCAGTACCTTCGCCGAATACGATACCCCTGTTGGCATCCTGCGCATAAACTTGCATCCATTGCCAAGCGGCAGTGTTGTCACGACCGGTGAGACCGAAGGATGTGCGGAGCTTCAAAAAGTCCACCCATTTAACATTATTCTTGAACCAAGGCTCTTCGGACATAATCCAACCGGCACTTGCAGCAGGGAACACTCCCCAATAATTTTCAGGAGCGAACTTGGTAGAAGCATCTGAACGGAGCAGGAACTCGAAGAGATATTTCTCTGCATAAACATAGTTGATACGACCAATATAAGATAAGGTACCCGATTCGCTGCGTGTGAACTGAGTGCTCATCTCGCCAGTTGCCGAATTATACTGACCTGTAGTAAACTCGTAGGGAGCCTCGCGCTTGCCGAGCAGATATTCGCTCTCGGCCTCAGACTTCTCAATCGAGAAGAGTCCCTGAATATGGTGCAAGCCGAAATCACGTGCATACTGGGCAGTGAAGTTGACCTGATAATTATCAGTACGGGTCATCGTTCTCGACAGATAGTTGCCATTATTCAATTTATAAGCTGTGAAATTTCCGGCATTCACATAATCATCGTAATTTTCATCGCCAACAGGTGTATAAAGATGATTTCCACTTCCGAAGCGGGTCAGCATCTTATAGAGCGTGAACGAAGAACCGTATTCATTGGTCTTGTCTGTATTGATACTCTTCGAATAAGTGAATTTCAATTTCAGACCTTTCAGTATTTTGCTCCAACCGAAATCATAATCAAGACTGCCATTAATATCGACATTGGAATTCATGCCATGACTGTAGTCACCATTGTTTTGCAAAACATTGTAGTTATATTGCTGATTTTGGTTTTTCTCCGTGTTGCTCACGCCATAAGCGAGAATATCATAATCACCAATAGCCTCAGGCATGTAATAAGGACGGGTCAACAACAAGTTATAGTCTTTTTCGGCACTAGAACCACCGACCTTGACCAACGGTTTGTTCTTCTTACCATAATCACCCGAAACAGTGATGTTTGCTCCCAGCCATTTGCTGATTTTCACATCGATGCCTGCACGATAATTCCAACGATTATAGTCCAGTCTGCCAAGATTACCGTCTTGATCGAAATAAGAGATGCCACCAAAATAGCTTACCTTATCCGTAGCACCGCTTACATTCACGCTATGCTTCATCGTAGTACCTGTCTCCCAGTATTTATCCAGCAAATCATAGTTCAAGCTTTTCATCGCTTCCAATTCGTCTGCCTGGAACAAGGCCGTAGTCTTATTCAAAGAGGTATTGGTTGGGTCGGCGGCAGCAACGGCATCATACAGACGACCGTAATTATATGCGCTGAGCATCTTAGGACGGGCAAACTCATCGGTGAAACCGAAAGTTCCGCTATAAGAAACTTGAGGGGCTCCCATCTTACCTTTCTTCGTTGTGACCAGCACTACGCCGTTGGCAGCACGTGCGCCATAAACGGCAGCAGAAGCATCCTTCAGCACGCTGATACTTTCCACTTCGGAAGGATCAAGATTATTGAACGCCTCGGCACCGAGGTTCTGAGATGAGTTTCCTACTTTCACATCATTCGGATAGATGTATCCATCGATGACGAACAGAGGCTGTTGGGCTGTAGAACCCACATCACCCAGTGAATTGGTATCACGGATATAGATTCGGGCATTCTCGCCTGGACGGGCATCACCGCCACTCACGCTGAGTCCGTTGACAAGACCACTGAGCGAAGCGGCTAGTCCGCCATTGGCCAAATCCTGAATTTCATCCACAGGAACAGTAGCGACAGAACCCGTGAGGTGAGCTTTCTTTTGCGAGCCGTAGCCTACGACCACGACCTCATTCAGATTTTGTGAATCTGCCTTCAGCCGCAACTTGCCGCCCGGACTAATCGTCTGCGGCAGATAACCTACATAAGTGACAGTCACTTTCGCATTCCCCGGCACAGAAATGGTATAGTTACCGTTCAAGTCGGTAATCGTTCCTTTTCCTTTCTCGCCAGCCACGCTGACCGTCGCGCCGATGATCGGCTCGCCGTTCTCATCGACCACTTGTCCTTTGACAACTTTATTCTGAGCCAGAGCCGACATTGAGCACATCAATGCCAAAGCCAGGGCAAAAGATTTGAAATATCTATTTTTCATATTTTGTTTCGTATAGATTAAAAATTAGTTTGCAGATAACCAGCGCGGGTCGCCAATAGTACTAGAAATCGTGCCATGAGCTTTGAAGTTCACGCCACCATTAGGCTGTGTCAAATCGAGCGGTTTCAGAACCCCGGTAGCGTCGAAACCTGGATCTTCTTCTGTGGCGCAACGTGTCTTATCTGTAGCATCGACAGCATTAGACACGCCCCAAGTGGTGTTCTTGGCAGGATCAACGGAATAATTCGGGCTCTTCATGTTATTGCCCTGGATAAACTTTTGCAGACGGAACACGTCGTAGCACACGTTGTTCATGAACGTGATCGCATAATCGGCCGTATTCGGAGTGTTATTGGCAAATTCCTTTTGACTCATCACCTTACTGATCGTGCAGTTTGAGATGGAAGCGCTACCATCGGCTGTAGAATAAATTCTCGAAGGATTGTTGCTCAAAAAACGAATCATACGGTTCTTCGCATTATCCTTGATGTTATAGATGGTGCTGTTCTTGATTGTAATATTACGGACGATACCATTCCACGAGGCAGCACCCTCATATAAGGAAGTTGAACTATATGTGCAAATTACAGCACCATTAGCAAACTTGTTACCGTCGTTATCCAGTTGCACGATACAGTTGTCTATTCTGAAATCATTCACGCCCCATGCACATTTTCCCGTAAAGAACAGACAACTTTTCACGTTCTTGAACATGCAATTTTGCAAAATAATAGGATTTTCCAAAATATAGGTATTGTTCTTGAAACTCTTAGCGGCAGAATACGGCTGAGATGAACATTCCACGATGCCATCATTGGTTGCCGCGGTGCAATCGAAATTGATGAATTTCACTTTTAGTCCATTGGCTGTGCGCATCACGCCATTCTCTCCCAAAGTGACAATCGCATGATTAATTTTGTTTCCGCGCAATGTCACCAGTTTATCTTTGAAATCCACCTCGTCACTCAGATCATAGCTCGCACCGGCTTCCAACTCGAAAGCCTGTTCGCTATCTGTATCGAGCAAATGACTTTTTACGAACGCGGATATCTCCGTACCAGCAGGAATCACCTGTGCCGGCACCAATGTGCTATATGCATAGTCTGTAGCTGCCGACGCATCTTTGTTATTATACTTCGCATTTCCCAACGTGCGCACACTGACCTTATAGTTCGTGTCGTCCGCTTTCTTGAACCTGAAATTAGTGCCATCAATGGTATCTTTCATGATTTCCACAGGATTAGACGGGTCGTCGACATTCTGCACTTCGCATTCGTAGCCGCTGGCGCCATAAACGATTTTCCAAGATACTAGAACATAATCCAAACCGTCAGAACCGATTTGAGAGCCAAAGCTGTTAGCGTCAAGAACTGGAGATTCCAGCTGAGCGTTCTTAACGTATCCTCCAAATGTCTCGTCATCATCGAACCCTTCCGCGCATGATGTGACCAGCAATGCAGAGATAGCTATAAGTCCCAAGCCCATAAGCATTCTTGATAAATAAGAAAATTTTTCCTTCATAATTTTAAAGTTTTTAGGTATATCTTCATTTTTATATTGATTGTTATTTATTTTATAGTAGTGTATGATAGCGTTTGATAGTTGTGATTTCACGCAATTCGTTCTTTTTGATTGACGCATTAACATTTGTTTCGTACTCAATAAATAGAGAAAAATAAAATAAAGTTTATTTTTGATAATTTGATGAAACTTCAGTTGTCATGAAGCAGTGCTGTAACATTTCCATTATTTCAATTCTTAATCATTCTATTTTCAATCTTTATTTGTATCTTTGCACTCAAATAAAATCAAAATAAAATGGAAGACAAAGAAAAAGAGGCAGTGAGCCTGCCTGAAAATGCGTTCAGTGAATTGAAAGAGGGCGAAGAATATCAGCCAATCATGAGTCCGGAGAAGACTTATCCTGAAGTAAACGGTTGGTCTGTGACATGGGGTATTCTTATGGCGATGCTGTTCTCTGCTGCTGCTGCCTATCTGGGTCTGAAAGTGGGACAGGTTTTCGAAGCCGCTATACCTATTGCCATCATTGCCGTTGGTGTGTCCACGGCAGCCCACCGATCTAAGGCTCTCGGCGAAAATGTCATCATCCAAAGCATCGGTGCCTGTTCGGGCGCTGTCGTAGCCGGTGCTATATTCACATTGCCAGCGATTTATATTCTGCAAGCCAAATATCCGGAGATGAGTGCTTCATTCCTGAAAATATTCATTTCATCTCTGCTCGGCGGTATCATCGGTATCCTTTTTCTGATACCATTCCGCAAATATTTTGTCAAAGAGATGCACGGTAAATATCCTTTCCCCGAAGCTACGGCAACCACACAGGTGCTGGTGAGTGGCGCAAAGGGCGGCAGTCAGGCAAAGCCACTCATCATTGCGGGTATCATCGGCGGACTCTATGATTTCATTGTCGCTACGTTCGGCTGGTGGAACGAGAACTTTACAACCCGCGTCATCGGTTGGGGACAGCTGCTGGCAGACAAAGCGAAACTCGTATTCAAAGTGAATACGGGAGCTGCCGTTCTCGGTCTGGGATACATCATCGGCTTGAAATATGCGCTCATCATCTGCCTCGGTTCCGTCGCAGTCTGGTGGTTAATCGTACCTGGGATGTCCATCTTGTTTCACGACCAGGTACTAAATATGTGGGATCCGTCAATTACCGACGCCGTTGGTGCTATGTCACCCGAACAGATTTTCAAGGCTTATGGTAAAAGTATAGGCATCGGCGGTATTGCCATGGCTGGTATCATTGGAATCATCAAATCATGGGGAATCATTAAGAGTGCCGTATCACTTGCCGGCAAAGAACTAAAAGGTGGAAGCAGCGAAGAGAAAAAAGTGGCACGCACACAACGCGATCTCTCATTCAAGATTATTGCCATCGGCTCCATCTGCACGATTCTCATTACCTTCATCTTCTTCTGGTTTGGAGTGATGGACAATCTTTTGTTCGCCATCGTAGGTATTCTTCTCGTTACAATCATAGCATTCCTATTTACTACTGTTGCAGCCAATGCAATCGCCATTGTGGGTTCAAATCCTGTATCAGGAATGACTCTGATGACATTGATTCTGGCTTCGGTCGTAATGGTTGCTGTAGGTCTGAAAGGACCTGCCGGCATGTTGGCAGCACTCATCATGGGCGGTGTCGTCTGCACAGCGCTATCTATGGCAGGCTCGTTTATCACTGATTTAAAAATCGGTTATTGGCTTGGAACCACTCCACGCAAACAAGAGACATGGAAATTCCTCGGTACACTGGTTTCAGCTGCCACTGTAGGCGGAGTCATGATGCTACTTAACGAGACTTACGGTTTTACAAGCGGACAATTGGCAGCTCCTCAAGCTAATGCAATGGCTGCTGTCATAGACCCGTTAATGAATGGTGTGGGTGCGCCGTGGATTCTCTATGCCATTGGTGCTGCTATCGCTATCATCCTCACATTCTGCCATGTACCTGCTTTGGCATTCGCCTTGGGCATGTTCATCCCTATAGAACTGAATATTCCTTTGCTTGTGGGTGGAGCTATTAACTGGTACGTAACAACAAGATCAAAAGATTCTAGTATAAACAAGGAACGAGGCGAGAAAGGTACATTACTCGCAAGTGGCTTCATTGCCGGTGGAGCATTGATGGGTGTCGTAAGTGCCCTGCTTCGCTTTGGCGGAATCAATCTTGTGAACGATGCATGGCTTGCCAATCCGATGTCCGAAGTGTGCTCCCTCATTGCCTACATTTTCCTGATTCTCTACTTTATCAAGGCTTCGAAATAACCAGGAATTGCCGCCGTCAATGAGACAAAAGCGAAACCATCGAGATTTTAAACGAATGTAAATTCAAAACACATTCCGCTTAAGAGCCGTTAATATGTTAAATTGGAGTGTTAAAATGGGATAAAGATATAGGACAAAATGGCAGATTAACAAATTTTGCGCTTATTTTTGCAGCCGTAAAAATCAAAAGTTCGACAAAGTGTCGATATCAATAAATTTACTAAGCAATAACAAGTTAAAGCAATAAAGTTAAAACAATAAAACGATGAAAAATTATTCAAAGCATTTGTTTGCAGCGATATGCATAGTCGCAATCGCTTTCTCAGCAGGGACATTGACAACAGTTAATGCCGCTACAACAGCAGCGGTACCTGGGCAGCCAGTAGACTTGACATACGCTGCCGAAAAAGCCTTACCCTGTGTTGTACACATCCTTAACACTCAAAACAGTAAAGTACAGACTGTGGATGTTCAAAGTGATCCATTTGGAGATTTCTTCTCTGATCCTTTCGGATTCTTTGGCACGCCTAATCAAGGTCAAGGTGAAAGTCAAGGAAAAGGAAATGACGGAACACAAAAACGCCAAGTACGCACTCCAAAGCAACAAGGCTCTGGTTCAGGTGTCATTATTTCATCTGATGGATATATTGTAACAAATAACCATGTGGTCGATGGTGCCGACGACCTCACTGTCACACTGAATGACAATAAGGAATATTCCGCAAGAGTCATCGGTGCTGATAAAACAACGGATTTGGCTCTCATCAAGATTGACGGTAAAGATCTGCCAGCCATCACCATCGCCAATAGCGATGATATCAAAGTGGGCGAATGGGTTCTGGCTGTAGGAAATCCATTTAATCTTACAAACACTGTTACTGCAGGTATCGTCAGTGCCAAAGCCCGTACCTTGGGTGCAAACGGCGTAGAGTCATTTATCCAAACCGATGCAGCCATCAACAGAGGTAATTCCGGCGGTGCACTTGTTAATACACGTGGTGAACTGGTTGGTATCAACGCGATGCTCTATTCAGAGACTGGTTCTTATAGCGGTTATGGTTTTGCCATCCCAACAACTATTATGAATAAGGTGGTATCCGACTTAAAACAATATGGTACCGTACAACGTGCACTCATTGGTATCCAAGGCAGCGATGTGAAGAACTACATCGACAGTCAGAAGGATAGTGGTAAAGATATCGACCTCGGAACTATGGAGGGTGTCTATGTGGGCAAAGTAACTGAAGAAAGTGCCGCTGAAGCAGCTGGTCTCAAAGAGGGTGATGTCATCACTGCTGTTGATGGCAAGCAAATTACCAAGTTCGGCGAACTGTCAGCTATTTTGGCAAACAAACGCCCTGGCGATAAAATCAATGTAACATATCTGCGTAATAAGAAAAAGAATAATGTAACATTGACTCTCAAGAACGAACAAGGAAACACCAAGATTGTGAAGAATGCAGATCTTGATGTCTTAGGCGGCAACTTTAGAGAAATCACTGATGCACAAAAGAAGCAGTTGAACATCAGCTATGGTTTGGAAGTCATCAAAGTAAGCAATGGCAAGATGAAAGATGCCGGAATCAACAAAGGATTCATCATCCAGAAGATTAATGACACAGCCATTAAATCGATTGACGAAATGCAACAGATCGTCAAAGATGCTTCAACAAGTAAAGACCCTGTATTATACATTCAAGGTATTTACCCGACAGGCAAGAAGGGCTACTTCGCCGTACCTTTGGAACAATAGAATAAATTTTCAATGAAATACTGGGACTTAGCTTTGCTCCACTTTACTACGAACAGTGAAAAAAGCTAAGTCCCTTTTTTATTTCTGGAAAAAGGAAAATCCAAGTCTCAGATACTGAAATAAGCAAATAAACAAGAAAAAATTTGCATAAATGAAAGAAAACCCTTAAATTTGCAAAAGGCATAAATATGTAACGCTTAATGAGACAACTGAAAATCACAAAATCAATTACGAATCGAGAAAGCGCATCTCTCGATAAGTATCTCCAAGAGATAGGTCATGAAGAACTTGTCTCGATGGAAGAAGAAGTAGAATTGGCTCAACGCATCAGAAAGGGAGATCGTAAAGCTCTAGAAAAATTGACAAAAGCCAATCTTCGATTTGTGGTCTCTGTCGCCAAACAGTATCAGAATCAAGGTCTCAGTCTGCCAGACCTTATCAACGAGGGCAACCTCGGATTGATAAAAGCAGCCGAGAAATTTGATGAGACGAGAGGATTTAAATTTATCTCTTATGCTGTGTGGTGGATTCGGCAAAGTATATTGCAAGCAATCGCCGAGCAAAGCCGTATCGTCCGTTTGCCACTCAACCAAGTTGGTTCCGTGAATAAAATTAATCGAGTATTAAATAAATTCGAACAGGAAAATGAGCGACGTCCTAGTGTTGACGAAATAGCCGATAAGGTGGATTTGCCAGAAGACAAAATCGTGGATGCGTTGAAAGTGAACGGCAGACATGTTTCCGTTGATGCACCTTTCATCGATGGTGAAGACAACAGTCTTTTGGATGTCCTGCCCAATACCGACTCGCCCATGGCAGATAATGAACTAGTGATGGAGTCATTGAGAGATGAAATCGCTAGGGCACTACAAACGCTTAACGAGAGGGAACGCAATATCATCGAGGCCTTTTTCGGCATTAATCAAGCAGAGATGACACTCGAAGAAATAGGTGACAAATACGGACTGACACGTGAGCGTGTACGTCAAATTAAAGAGAAGGCGATACGTCGCCTTCGGCATAACACCAAGAATAAGATGTTGAAATCGTATCTTGGCCAATAGTAATAAATTAAATATCATATAGGTAAAATTAAAATGAGATTTACAAAATATCTAATGATATCGTTGGCAGCAGGTGCGCTGTTAACAATATCGAGTGTATCATCCGCAAAAAGTAAACAAAGCAGAATCTATGCTTACGGCTTTGCTGCTTCGTTTAACGATTCCACCGTTTATTTTACCGATATTCAGTCTGTCGATTCAGCATGGCTAGAGGATAAAACAAATTTTCTTATTAGTCGGGAGAATTATTCATATCAACTGCGCGATTATCTTGCAAGTAAAGGTATAGATCATCGTACATGCATTATTGCCTATGCTTTAAAGGGCAAAGACATTGAAAATAAGTTTATTGCGCTCAGAAAGAAATATGTTGAGAAAGGCAATTTCGATGTAAAATATATCGCTTCATCCGACTTCGTATTCAAGGCTATTGCTCCAATGGAAAATTATGATGAAATTGAAGCTAAGAACAAGGCTGAACAAAAGAAGAAAAAGAAAGAAGATAGAAAACGCCCACCAATGGGTGGCCCTAATCAAGGTGAGCACGGCGGTAATTTTGGAGGCGGAGCCCCTGGTGGCAACGGAGGTATGCCACCAATGAGATAAGTTAACAAAGATGGAATATATTAGCGTTAATAATTTCATCATAGCCGAACTCAATGTTAGGATCGTATTCAAGGATAGTCGTATAAATAACATGCGACTACTTCCTTCATTTGAACCGTTCAGAGCACAAAATGTATCTGGCGGTTTATTTTTTCAACTAACCATTGATGATGAATTGAGGCCTGTGAACAAAGAGAGACGCAAACGGATACGGACTTTTGATACGGGCAACGGTGATACCATTGTAGATAAGCTTGACGATGGCGGCTATCAATATATAATCAAAGATATCAACGGCTCTGACTGTTGTTTGCTCCAATCGAACAAAGATTTCTCGGATTGCAGATGTGCTTTAAACGGCAATTATGATATGAGATGTTTTGGTTTGAATAACGCGCTGATGTTGATCTTCGCATTTGCGGGAAGTCTAAACCAGACTCTCCTTGTCCATGCATCACTGGTCAGACAAAACGGCTATGGCTATGCATTCATTGCTAAAAGTGGAACAGGGAAAAGCACTCAGGTAAGTCTGTGGCTGAGATATATTCCAGGATGCGACCTGATGAATGATGACAATCCTATTATCAGAATAATTGATGGCAAACCTTATATATATGGTGGACCTTGGAGTGGGAAAACACCTTGCTACAGAAATGTTAAGGCGAAACTTGGTGCAATTACCAGAATAGACCGTGCTACAAGTAACAGCATTGAAAAATTATCACCCATCGAAGCGTTCGCCTCATTCCTGCCATCTTGTTCATCAATGAAATGGGATAATGAGATTTTCAATCAGATATGCAATACAATTACAAAAGTTATAGAAACAACGAATATATATACGCTGCACTGTTTACCAGATAAAGATGCCGCAATATTATGCAACAAAACGATATCAAAATAAAAGAAGTTCAATTTGCTAACGCCATACTCCTTCCAGAAATCATTAAGATGCTGGAAGAAGGACATACCGTGACATTACGATTAAGAGGATTTAGCATGCGGCCATTTCTCGAAGACAATCGGGACAAAGCCATTATAACCAAAGCGAAAGACGTGAAAGTAGGCGATGCTGTACTTGCGGAAGTGGCGCCGAAACATTATGTGTTGCATCGTATTGTCAAAATAGAAGGCGACCATGTGACTCTTCGTGGTGACGGCAACTTAGCTGAAGAACATTGTAAAATAGAGGATGTCAAAGGATTCGTCGTGGGCTTTTATCGCAAAGGCCGCACGAAACTGGATAAGACCAATGGCATGAAATGGGTTGTCTATTCCTGGATATGGACGAGACTTTATCCAATCCGCAGATATCTACTTGCGATATATAGACGTATATGGCTCAGATTTTTTAAACCAATATAAATATGAAAGCAAAAAAAGGATTCAATCTTCGCACCGTATGTGGGGAACAGATTATAGTGGCAGAGGGTGAGGAAAATATCGATTTCTGTAATATTATCAGCATGAATGAAAGTTCAGCTTATCTTTGGAAAGAAATTGCCAATAAAGATTTTACAACCAAAGATTTAGTCGATTTATTACTAGAACGTTATGATGTGGCTAAAGAAACTGCTATGGTTGATGCAAAGCAACTGGCTGCACAATGGATTAAAGCAGGCATCGTAGAAGAATAAAACGAAGAGCCACAGATTATACAAGATTAATCTGTGGCTCTATTTATATACGAAATACTTCTTTCTCAAACAGGATTGTTTTCTTCAAAAATTTTCATCCGTTCTTCAAGCAAATCATATTGATTATCCTTGATAAACGATGTGCAGACACGCAAACCTTCTTGATGACTACCTGTCGTAATAAGACAGATAGCACTCACACCATAGTACATCAGTTCATGCGCAAGTTCACCACTTGTCATCCCCGGATATCCAATTGTGAAATAGAAACCATCCGCAATCGGTTCATCCAAATCCTTGTCATA
>ENA-UOYA01003234-UOYA01003234.1-activated-sludge-metagenome-genome-assembly--contig:-NODE-3234-length-14723-cov-75.197164_pt1 | contig 14723 bp, 7 predicted proteins | sample MGYA00238163_ERZ764804 | MGnify/ENA primary metagenome ERZ764804 (study PRJEB28919, sample SAMN05720223) | activated sludge metagenome | isolation source: Anaerobic digester | place: Hong Kong...
CTCCATTCGCATCACAAGCCGAGACCAGCAAGCGCCCCAGCCCAGCATCCGCTGCTAAGCTGATTACCGAATAACCGCTCAAACCGACATAAGCCCAGCTACCAGCGGAGTAACGCCACAGCCCGCTGCCTGCCGTTCCCCCATAGAGCGTACCCCCCAGTTTAGTCAGGCTTATCATCGGTGTGCTGCCAGCTTCTATTGCATTTTCTTCATGCCTTCCTGTGAGCAACTGCTCCAGCTCCTCTTCCGATTCACTTGCACGTTCGAGCACAAATTGCTGGTAGCTCTCCAGATTGCTTGCGCCTGTGATGGGGTTATTAATCCTTGTCCAGCTTTCCCCACCAGATGTGAAAATGCCTGATGGCGTCAGCGCGTAGAGCGTATTGCCGAGTGCAACCAGCGAGGTCACTTGAAAATCGGTAAGACCGGTATTGACCTCTATCCAGCTGCTGCCAAGGTTGCCGGTGCGCATTACGCCGCGGCCATAAACACCAGCATACACTTGTCCCTGTTGCGAAGGTAACACAGCTAAACCTGTTATCGAAGCGCTGCTGACCTTCTTCTGACAAGACGCCCAGTTGACGCCGGAATCGGTTGAGCAATACAACCCGCGGTAACTCAAGCTGGCGTACCAGCGCTGAGGTGAGCCTGGCGCAATTGCAAAGTCATACAGAAATTGGCCATTGAGCCCAGCGCTAGTCCAAGAGGCACCATTATTCCCACTCCTGTAAAGACCGTTTTCATAGGTGCAGGCATACACCGGCCGGTTTGAACCGCCCTCTGGACCCAACACCAGCCGGTAAATTTCCACATCAGCGGGCAGCCCCGTGCTCACCTGCGACCAATGCATGCCGCTATCCGTGCTCCGATAAACTCCCGCGCCATGCCATACCCCGCCAAAGAGTAAGGTTGGGTCACTGGGGTTGATCACGAGCGAGCGTCCGCTCAAGTCGCTAATCCCATGGTTGATGGCTGAGAAACTAACACCGGCATTCGTGCTTTTATAAAAACCATGCTCGTGGGCTGCCAGGTAAAGAATATTGCTATTGGCTGGGTCCACATCGATATCGTAGAAGTAATCGCCGCTCCCTAAGTTTTGGCCACTGAAAATCAAGCTCCAACTTTGGCCGGCATTTACGCTCTTGTAGACTTCGCCCACTAGAGTGCCTTTCTTTCTGCCGGCAAAAAATACTGTGGACGCGTTGTGGGGGTCCACTTCCACGTCATAGACAACAAATTCGCCAGATTGACCGCCATTGGCTTCTGCCCAGCTGTTTCCACCATCCGTGCTCTTATAAATACCGCTGTTATACGTCCCGGCATAAAGAATTGCGCTGTTCTGGGGGCTAATCGCTAAGGATTGAATCAAGGGATTCGCTAAACCATTAATTTTTTGGGTCCAGCTGGTACCGCCATCGCTGCTCTTGTAAACACCAGCACCATAAGTCCCCACGTAGATAATAGAACTATCCTTAGGGTCGACGACGACTGCCGTAAATGTTCCCCCTTCTGGCCCAATCGAATAGGATTGGACAGGCGACGGAGGTTTGACCTTGGAAATGATGGGTAGGTAAACTTTGTGGGTGCTTTCGGGCTGCGGGGTTTCTTCCTGAGCTAACGCTGACTGGGGAAGGGAAAAGAATACGTTCGCTGCGATAAGAATGATAAAACCAAGTGTCAGAGTAATTTTAAAGGCCTTCATGCTGCCTGCCGAGTGCAATATTTCCCCAGAGTGGTGCACTCTGCATGCCAACGCCAGCGTGCAAAACCAGCCGAATTAGATCGCGTAGTTCATAACCTTCACAAAGGCTTCGATGCAAGCTGCAACCGCTTCATCATCTACATCATGATGCGTGACTAAGCGAAATGTGCGCGGGCCAGTATCCCCAATCAGGATGCCCTGCTTTTCCATGGCTTTGACAATTGCAGGTGCGTCCCAGCGCACATCCGGTTCCAGTGCTATGTAGACCATATTCGTATAGGGCGTGCCCTTATCCAGGCGCAGCCCAGGGACTGTTGCCAGCCCTTCTGCAAGCTTCTTCGCGCGTCTATGATCTTCAGCTAAGCGCTCGATCATCGTATCCAGCGCCACTAATCCGGCTGCGGCTAGTATGCCGGCTTGGCGCATCCCGCCGCCGAGCATCTTGCGCTGCCGGCGCGCCTTAGCAATGAATTCTCTGCTTCCGCACAGCATTGACCCCACCGGAGCGCACAAGCCCTTACTCAAGCAGAAGGTAACCGAATCAGCAGATCTTGCAAGCTCTTTTGCAGGCAGATGCAAACTTATGGCCGCATTAAAAATGCGGGCACCATCAATATGCAAAAACAATCCATGAGAATGGGCAAACTTCCCAACTTCATCACAATATTTAGCGGTGATTGGCACTCCCCCACAATCATTTTGTGTATTTTCCAGGATGATCATTTTTGAGATCGGCTGATGAATATCTTCTGGAGAGCGTAGAGCTTGTTCGAGGTCAGTTAATGCCAAAGTGCCATCAGGCTGGTTAGGGATGGTGTTCATCACCACGCCGCCCAGGGCTGAGACGCCGCCAGCCTCGTGTAAGAAGGTGTGCCCCTGCTTGCCCATAATGACTTCATCACCCCGCGCGCAAACTGCCAGCACCGCTAGTAAGTTCCCCATCGTGCCTGATGTGACAAAAAGCGCTGCTTCCTTGCCCATAAGCTTGGCACTCTTGGCTTCAAGAGTATTTACGGTTGGGTCTTCCCCATAAACGTCATCCCCCACCAGGGCACCAGCCATGGCTTGGCGCATAGCTGGTGTGGGATGGGTAACCGTATCGGAACGAAAATCATAAATCTTCATAGCGCCTCAATCTGAGAAAGTTCTGTTAGGATATTTTGGAGTTCCGCCGGCAATTTTGCCCGAAATTCAGTCGGGGTTTTCTCACCCGGCAAGGTGATTTTGATGCTTTCAGCATGCAAGAAAAAGCGGTCGAGCGGCAGCGTAGGCTTGCGGTGCCCATACACCCGATCTCCTGTAACTGGGCAGCCGATAAAAGCTAAGTGAACACGGATTTGGTGTGTACGTCCTGTAATGGGGTGCACTTCAAGCAGCTCATGCTCGCGGAAGCTCTGGATAGAGCGGTATTCCGTCACGGCTTTACGCCCTTCGCCAGCATAGAGCGCAGCCATGCGCTGGCGATGTTGAGGAGCGCGACCCACAGGAGCCTCAATGCGTCCGCTGGGTGTAGGGGGATGACCATCCACGAGGGCTAAATAGATTTTCTCTGTCCGGCGGGACTTAAACTGGCGCACCAGCCAGGTGTAAGCTTCCTGCGTGCGGGCTAAGATGAGCACACCCGAGGTTTCCTTATCTAACCGATGCACTACGCCCGGGCGTTCTGGGTCGCCCACCTGGCGCATTTCCGGCCAGCGGTAGAGGACAGCATTGACGACCGTTCCCGTGTGGTGCCCTGCACCGGGGTGCACAATCATGCCCGCGGGTTTATTGATGACGACGATATGCTCATCTTGGTAAATTACCTCTAGCGGGATATTTTCCGCTAGTAGAGTCTCTTCTTCCGCTTCTGGCAGCTCAACTCGTATGTTTTGCCCTTGCTCCAGCTTGAAAGCTGGTTTGAGCACTATTTCGCCATCCACCCACACTTTGCCAGCCTCAACAATGCTCTGCAGCTGGGAGCGTGAAAAACCTGCCACTTTTTCTGCCAGGAATTTATCCAAGCGCAGCGGTTCATCTTGTTCGAATACAAATTGCTTCACAATACCGTTCATTGTTGAGCTTGCACGCTATCATCGGATGGTTTCCCAGACGATTGCGCTTTTCTTTCCTCTAAAATCATGCTGATCAGGAGGAGGATCACACTCACTGTTACGCAAGAATCCGCCAAGTTAAACACCGGAAATCTGCCAACAGCCACAAAATCGACTACGTAGCCTAAAGTCAGCCGATCGATCAGATTACCAATTGATCCGCCAACCATCAGCGCAAGGCAAATCCGTTGAAAAAGATGGCCCTCCGGCAAGGTCTGATAGTAAACCAATATTGCAATAGTAATCGCAACGGTCAGCCCAATGAGGATGGCGTTGCCGCCTTGGAAGATCCCAAACGCAGCCCCAGTATTCACCCAATGCACAATGCGAACAAACTCCCATGGTGGAAAGACCAACAAAGCCTCGCCTAAGGCTAAGTTTTGCTGCACCAATCGCTTTGTGAGTTGATCCAATGCAATCACCACCAGGGCGATCAGGACTAACATAAGATTAGACTTGAGTTTTGGTTTCAAGATGCTTTCCTCAATTCACTTTTTGAATCGCGATAGTCAATTGTTCACCATCGAAGCTATCACTCGCTGTGATCCACTTTTCGGGTATCTCGCCTGCAATTAATTCTACCGCCAGCGTCTCGGATTGAATAAACTCGGCAAAAGCTTGCACTGCTTCGTTCAAGCGGGGCGTGGCTTGATATGCCAAACGAATGCGATCAGCAAGGTCTAACCCGCCATCTTTGCGCAGGGTTTGCACGCGGCGTACAAACTCACGCGCTAAGCCTTCATTGATCAATTCTGGGGTGAGTTCGATATCCACAGCAGCTAAATAAGGACCATCGGAGGCAACTTCGAAGCCGGCGTGGGCAGTGCTATGCACTTCAACCTCATCGGGTTGTATTTCATAGAATTTTCCATCTACATTTACCACGAGATTAATGCCGTCCAGCAATTTGGCAGCGCTTTCCTGAACAGGTAAATCCAAAATAGCTTGGCGGATTTTTGGATAAAGTCCCTTATACTTTTGCCCCAACTGCTTAGGCAGAGGGTTGAGGCTGTAGGTTACCGCTTCAGCACTGCCACTGAGGACGCGCACCGACTTGACATTGAGTTCATCCATCAGCAGATCTTTGAAGCGCTCGACAATCTCAGCATCCTCCGCTGAACTGACGGCAAATGCAACTTCTGCTAATGGTTGGCGTACTTTGATATTGCTCTTCATGCGGGCTGCGTGCCCTAATGATGCTAAGCGCATCACCAACGCCATCTCACGGTTGAGTTGTTCGTTGATGCTCTGCTCATTAGGTTCGGGCCAATCAGCTAAGTGTACCGAGAGCGGCGCATCTTCATCCACCGATCGCACCAAGTTTTGGTAGAGCTCATCAGCCATAAAGGGCATCGCTGGAGCAAGCAGCTTGGCAAGCGTGGTCAATGCTTGATAGAGAGTCTCGTAGGCAGCCGCTTTATTACCATCGGATTCACTCTTCCAATAACGCCGGCGTGAGCGGCGCAAGTACCAATTGGAAAGCTTATCGACAAAGGCTTCGATTGGTCGCGTGGCACCCAGAACATCGTAGGTCTCATAAGCTTGGGTCACATCGCGCACGAGGACGTTCAGCTCCGAGAGCAGCCAGTAATCTAACTGCATAAATTGGGGCAGCACCTGCTGGTCTGGTTTCCAGGCATCCAGGTTGGCATAGGTCACAAAGAAAGAGTAGGTGTTCCATAGCGTCAAGCTGAAATTACGCACCACCTCACCGACTTGGTCAGCGTTGAAGCGGCGCTCATTGCCTGGTGGCGTGGACGTATAGAGGTACCAGCGCAGGGCATCCGCGCCATATTCATCGATTACTTCCCACGGGTCAACCACATTCCCACGGGATTTGGACATCTTCTGCCCATCCTTGTCTAAAATAATGCCCAAGCTGATCGCATTCTTATAACAGATACTATCAAACACTAACGCACTAATCGCCAACAAAGAGTAAAACCAGCCGCGGGTTTGGTCCACACCCTCGCAGATGAAATCAGCTGGGAACTGGCGCTTGAAATCTTCCACATGCTCAAAGGGATAGTGCCACTGCGCCACTGGCATCGCGCCAGAGTCGAACCACACGTCAATGAGCTCCTTGACCCGCCGCATGGTGCCCGCATGGCACTCTGGGCAGGAAAATTGAATTTCATCGATAAATGGTCGATGCAAATCCATACCGCTTAAGTCCTGGTTAGCAAGATCACTCAGCTCTGCTACCGAGCCGACGCAAAGCTGCTTGTGGCATTGATCACACTCCCACACTGGCAGCGGAGTGCCCCAATAACGATTCCGCCCTAAAGCCCAATCAATATTGTTTTCCAGCCAGTTGCCAAAGCGCCCGTTCTTGATATGTTCCGGGATCCAGTTTATTTCCTGGTTCAATGCAACTAAACGGTCTTTGATTTGGCTCGTGCGGATGAACCAAGTAGGCCGAGCCATATATAGCAACGGGGTATTGCAGCGCCAGCAGAAAGGATAGGAGTGAGTGTAGGTTTCCACCTTGAAGAGCAAACCGCGCTGGGCTAACTCCTCGATAATGCGGGGATCAGCATCTTTCACGAACATGCCAGACCAATTTGTTACCTCGCGGATGAACTTGCCTTCGTCATTGATGGTCATCAAGACAGGCAGGTCATATTCCTTTGCCACCTCCATATCATCGGCACCAAAAGCTGGGGCGATATGCACTAAGCCGGTGCCATCACTCGTCGTAACATAATCGGCATTGACCACATAATGGGCAGGTTTATCGGTAGGTAAAAATGTGAAAAGCGGCGCATAGCGTTTGCCTTTAAGCGCTTTGCCCTTATATGTCTTGAGAATTTTGACGGGAATATCTCCGAAAACCCTCTCCACGAGTTCTTTAGCTAAAATCAGGCGCTCATTATTTAGCCCGTCCGCCCGGGTAATTAATGCGTATTCTACATCGGGGTGGGCAGCCACGGCTACATTTCCGGGAAGGGTCCAAGGCGTCGTCGTCCAGACGAGCAAGTAAGTGTTGGGCTCATCCACTAACGGGAAGCGCACAAACACCGATGGATCCTCGGTATCGGCGTACCCCTGAGCAACTTCATGATCCGAAAGGGGCGTGCCGCAGCGGGGGCAATAAGGCACCACCTTATAACCTTGATAGAGCAGCCCTTTATCCCAGATTGACTTGAGCAGCCACCAGACTGACTCGATATATTCGTTCCGGTAAGTGACATAAGCACGCTCAAAATCAACCCAATAGGCGATCCGTTGGGTGAGTTTTTCCCAATCCAGGATCCGCTCGAAAGCAGATTCGCGGCACAAAGCGTTGAATTTTTCGATGCCAAAGCTTTCGATTTCAGCTTTGTTCGTAAAACCTAAGCGTTTTTCCACCTCAATCTCGACGGGCAAGCCATGGGTATCCCAACCCCCGCGCCGATCGACGTAAAAGCCCCGCATGGTCTTATAGCGTGGGAACATATCCTTGAAAGCGCGCGCCAAAACATGATGAATACCGGGCTTACCATTCGCCGTTGGGGGACCTTCGTAGATCACATAAGGCGGGCGATCTTTGCGCTCATCAGAAGATTTCTTGAAGATGTCATTCGCATTCCAAAAGCGCAGGATACCCTCTTCCATTACGTTTAGATTTAGCTTTGGCGATACTGGTTTGAACATAAAACCTCCAATAAAAAACTCGTCCCAAATTCAGGGACGAGTGAGATCTCGCGGTACCACCCTGGTTCCCGGCTTGGCGGGCACCTCGGTCAGCTGTTCGCCCGAAGGCACAGCTGGGCATTTGGTAACGGGACGCTACCCCGGCGCACTTAGTAGCCAAACGGCGTTCAGATTGCAGCTCCGGAAGGATTTTCAGCCTGTTTCCTGCCCCGGCTCGCACTCACCCGGGTTCGCTGCCATTGCTTTCAGGCTTACTCGTTTCCATCACGGCTTTTAGTTGGCTAAGTTTACCACACAAAGCGATAAAAGACTTACTTCAGATTGTAAAAACACCCTCGAGAGGGTGTTTGGGGTGCCTGAAGGGTTTCGAACCCTCAACCTCCTCATCCACAGTGAGGCGCTCTGCCGTTGAGCTACAGGCACCATATTCGTATTTATATTAACACAGCCAACATTTCTATGCAAGCAGGTTTTTAACCCTCTCCACCAGCGCTTGCATGGGCACGCTTTCTTGCTGACGTGTCGCTAAATCCTTAATCACCACCGTATTTTCAGCTACTTCATCCGGGCCGATGACGAGCGCGCATCTCACCCCAATTCTATCGGCATATTTCAGCTGCTTAGCCAATTTATCCGCTTCGGGATAGAGGATCACCTGAACGCCTTCATCGCGCAAACTTGCTGCTGTGCGCATGGCAATCTCCAGGTGAGCTGCGTCGAAAACCGTCATGAGCACCCCTTTTCCAGCCCTCTTTTGCTCCGGAATCAAGCCCAGTGCCTCCAGCAGCAACATGATGACCACATCGCCCATCGCAAAGCCCACCCCTGGGAGTGGCTTGCCGCCCACATCCTCTACTAAGTTGGCATAATGCCCACCGCCTAAGATAGCACGAAATTCACCCGTCGTATCATGCGCTTCGAACACCGTATCGGTGTAGTAATCCAACCCGCGAATAATCTTGGGGTCATAAGCAACGAATTCAGCCACACCCAGCGCCTCAAGCTGCCAGAAAAGCGGCAGCAGTTCATTAGAACGCTGCCACAAGTCTTTATTAGCCAGCAGTGCTTTCAGTGAGCTCAGCTGATTGGGCAACAAGCCCAACTTTAGTACATTCTCATCCCACGCTTCCGCTGGCTGCTTATCGATTCGGTCGATGAGGCGCAAGATGGCAGGCCGGAGCTCAGCAGAGATGCCGATGAAGTTTAATTCCCTCTCCATAAGCTTGCGGTTGTTGACCAGGATCTGCACTTGATCAGGGCGCAGCCCTAGGTTCTGGAAAAATTTAGCTGCCACGGCAATGAGTTCTGCATCTGCTGCCACGCTGTCAACGCCGATCAAGTCAATATTCCACTGGAAAAATTCGCGGCTGCGGCCCTTTTGCGGGCGCTCATATCGCCAGAAAGGTCCAAAAGACCACCAGCGCAACGGGAAGGTCAGTTCGTTCTGCCGGGCAGCCACCATGCGCGCCAGTGTCGGTGTCAGCTCCGGGCGCAGGGCAATCAGCTCGCCACTTCGATCTGGGAAGACAAACGCTTGCTCCTTGACCAGCTCTTCACCTGATTTGGCTGCATAGAGCTCAATCGTTTCTAAGCAGGGTCCATCATACGCCTCATAGCCAAAAAGCTCTGAGGTCTGCCTGATTTTCTCGATCAGCCACTGGCGCTTTGCCATTTCTTCTGGGTAAAAATCCCGTGTACCTTTAACACTCTTGATAATATTTTTCATCATAATTTCCAATTTTTAAGACTGGTAGAAGTATAGCATGTATCAAATCTAAATTCCTTACTACTAATGTAGCATCAAGCTTTTGCTCCTAGGCGGTCTAATTTTCTTATTACCATCCTCATTTTAAGTGTCTACAATATTACGCTGGAACAATTTTCCATATAAAGAATGATGCGTTCTCTTTGGAAAACGCATCATCTAAGTTTTAATAATCAATATTTGAGAAGCTATCGAGTAAGTAAAGGAAGATAAAGCCGATTAATTTCTCCCAGGAGTGCAAACTCGCTCAGGTGACATATAGGAACACTCAGCCAGTTCTCCTCCAAGTTACGTGTGTATTCTCCATCCGGGCAGGTTGTCACTGAATCCATCCATTTGGATAGATTTTCATCCCAATAATACAAGGCTAGGGTATCTTCTGGAATCATACCCAAATAAGCTTCATTATAATAAAGGGTAACCGTCAACGGTTCAGTAAATGTTGTAATTGGTCCATTGGCATCCCATGCGTTCAATTCAAAGCTATTACCAGCAAAGTCCAATATGCCGGTTTGTTGAGATGGATAAGGTTGTGGGAAGAGCAAGAAAGTTGCCTCTTCGCTCACTGCGCCAGCCGGCACAGTAACTTCAGTAGACCCGTCATGTGAAATTAAATCGCCGCCAGCCCCAGGATCAATAACCTCTTCTACCGCTTGGGTCAGGTACCAATCTGGATCCTTGATCGCCAGGAAATTAGCAGGTGGTTCTGGTGCTGGAACATTAAGATGGTTGTAACCAAGATCTAAACCATATTCGCCATAGCAAGGATAATCTGTATCATTTGGTGTACAAAGGTTGATGAGATTTGTAAAGCTAGCTGGAACATCCCCAGTTAATAGATTTTGTGCCAAATCTAAGAATTTCAAATTTATGAGACTCCCTAACTCTGCGGGTAAACTTCCGGTGAGTTGATTATTATTTAGGGCAAGATATTCCAGGTGAGTGAGATTACCCAACTCGGGAGGAATATTGCCGCTAAGTTGGTTATTGTATAAGAAAAGGTTTTGCAGGCTGTTGAGATTGCTTAGCTGTGGAGGGATGTTGCCACTGAGCTGATTGTCGCCAAGAGCAAGAACTTGTAGGTTTATAAGATTGCTCAATTGAGAAGGGATGCTACCGCTGAGTTGGTTGTCAGCTAGCCAAAGAGCTTGCAGACTGCTAAGATTACCTAATTGGGAGGGGATACTGCCACCAAGCTGGTTGTTGTATAGGTAGAGGTTTTGCAGGCTGGTAAGATTTCCTAACTCTGGAGGGATGCTACCATTAAATTGATTATTGCCAAGAGAAAGCGTTTTTAGGGCGATGAGACTGCCCAATTCTGGAGGAATAAAACCACTGAAATGATTGGTGTTTACATTTAGCTGCTGTAGACTAATAAGATTGCCTAATTGGGAGGGTATGCTACCGCTCAGCTGGTTTACATGTAGATAAAGGCTTTGTAAGTTTATGAGATCGCCAAACTCAGGTGGAATCCTACCACTTAGTTGATTAACACTTAGGTTGAGATATTGCAGATTGTCAAGATTACCAAGTTGAGTGGGTATATTTCCGTGAAGTTGATTTCCACCAAGATTGAGGTATTGCAGGCTAATGAGGTTACCTAGCTCGGAGGGGAGAATACCATTCAATTGGTTAGAATTTAAATAAATACTTGAAACATGTCCATCAGATACATGAACTCCATACCAATCTGCCGCTGTCAGCGTTACCAACCAATTTGTATTATCAGCCCAGGTTGTTCCATTTGTGCTTTTATAAAGCCTTACCAAGGCTTCACATTCCCCTATTGGAATATCGATTATGTCAGAACAACTGGTAAAAGGGGAGATTTGAGTTTCTCTCCAGTTTGGATCCTTGAGCGCTAAAAAGTCCAATAGGTCTTGAGAATAGCCATTAATATTTAATAAATTATAACTAAGATCCAGACCATTATATCCCCAGCAAGGGTTGTTCGTATTGCTAACTTCACATAGATTAATTAAATTTATAAAACTTTCCGGAACATTACCCATTAATGTATTGTTGTTTAAAAACAGATGGGTTAGATTGGTCAATTGACCCAGTTGATTTGGAATTGTACCTGTAAACTGATTATAACCAAGATAAAGTTCCTTAAGATTAGTAAGAGTACCTAACTCAGTTGGTATTTGACCCGATAGTTGGTTGCCACTAAGGCTCAGCATTTCCAGACTGTTAAGATATCCAAGTTCAGTTGGTATCTCACCATGTAGTTGATTTCCGCCTAGTTCTAATTCTCGTAAATTAACCAAATTTCCTAGTTCAGGTGGAATTGTACCAGTAAGTTGATTAGCTTGGATTCCCAAAACTTTCAAATTCGTCAGGGCTCCCAATTGTGAAGGAATAGTTCCACTCAGTTGATTTTCCCATAAAGCCAAAAATGTTAAGTTTGTCAAAGAACTCAGCTCTTCTGGTATTGAGCCTGTCACTTGAGTATTACCTAAATACAATTCCTTTAAATTAATCAAATTCTCTAATTGATTTGGAATTGTACCGCTCAAAGGATTACTCCCAAGTTGTAGAAATTCTAGGTTGACCAAATTTCCCAGTTCAGCTGGTATTGAGCCATTAAACTGATTGTAGCTAAGCGATAGAGTTCTCAGATTAGTCAAATTGCCAAGCCATGTTGGTAGTAATCCTGTTAGTTGGTTACCATATAAAGACAGCCATTCCAAACTTGTTAGATTACCAAGCGTACTTGGGATTGTTCCTATCAATTGGCTATTGCTTAGCCCCAAAGAACGCAGATTGATCAAATTACCAATCTCAGGTGGGATAGTGCCCACTAAGTTATTTTCATAAAAATAAATACTGGTAACGGAGCCTTCATTGATCGAAATACCATACCAGTCCCCTACTTTATTGGTCTCTAGCCAATTAGTGTTATTAGTCCATCCTGCACCGTTAGTGCTATTATAGAGAGCCACCAAAGCTTCACACTCAATCTGCGGCACATCTATGACTGTAGAACAATCGAAGGACTGCACCATGCGTGCAGTCTCAGCCAAATCTTCCGGGCTGGGAGGAATGTATTCACGATCAGGTAAAAGTTCCTCTGTCAATCCAAGGTGGCCAGGCAGCATCTCAGAAAAACCATAATCCGGGTAATCAATTTTCGGTAATTTTGGATGCTGGATGGGCTGCTCGCCCTCAGACAACTGGATATTACGTGTGCCTGGGTTTACGATGGTTTCATCCTCTGCTAGCACCGGTGTGAAATTGAGAGTTAACGCTAAAATCGATAAACTGCTAATAATACTAAGAACTTTAGTTTTCACGGGAATCCTTTCCAATAATTTGCTTAAATATATCAATCATTATACTCATGCATGATATTTTACTATACTATTTAATTTTGAGCTAAAAAATTACCAAAAATGATAGACTAGTTTAGAAAACAGATTAGGAATAATGTCATTAAGGTGAACAATCAACAAATATATATAATAATCATCATTAATTATGGAGGAATTCTCAAATTTTGCTCGGTACTCTATCAAAATACTAAAGCAGTATATATGGCACTGCTCACAAAATGATTGACTTTTTTTGCCTATTCTGTTAATATCATCACGCAATTGGCGAGGTAGCTCAACGGTGGAGCAGTGGACTCATAAGCCATTGGTTGTGGGTTCGAATCCCACCCTCGCCATTTACTATTTCTGGGGATAAAGAACTCCACCGCGCTGATAAAAAAAACTGCAATAATTCAAACCTGAAGTACTTATTGCACTATAGTAGTGATTGACTTCTTTCAAGAACACCTTTTTTGCAAAATCCGTTGACGCTGATTGACCCGCAGAGTATACTCTCTCCCAGATTTTGGGGATATCGAAAGGTATCCCCATATTTTGCCTGGAATAAGAAATGCCAAACAATAAGAACACTTACCCAGAACTCGATCGCCAAAAGATCACCAGCAATCAAAACGGCTTGGTGACGCTTTGGCGCTTGCTCAGCGGCTACCACGGGCACTATGTCCTTTCCGCCGTCATGTTAGCCGTCTCGGCTGCTTCCCGCACAGGCATGTATCTCTTCTTGGGTTACTTTGTTGATCAGATCATCGGACAGGGCAAGTTTGGCACCGAACTGCTCCAAGCTGCAGCCACATTCATGGGCTTAATTATGCTCCAAGCTCTCTCTGGCTTCCTCAGCAATAAACTTGCTGCCCAAACCGCCGAAAGCAGCACCCGCCGCTTGCGGGACATTCTCTTCGATCACATTCAACGCCTGAGTTTTGCCTATCATTCCGAAGTTAAAACTGGCGACTTGCTCGAGCGAGCATCCTCTGATGTGGATACCATTCGGCGCTTTATTGCCGATCAGGCTGTCGGCGTAGCCCGCATCATTGTGATTTTTATCATTAATTTCACCGCAATTTTTCTGCTAAACCAGCGGCTCGCGCTGATTTCCATCATCATTGTGCCGGTCATTTTGGTCATCTCCATCTTTTTCTTTCGCAAACTTTCCAAAGCCTATGAAGCCTATCAGGAACAGGAAGCTGTTCTCTCCACAAACTTGCAAGAGAACCTGAGCGGTGTGCGTGTGGTGAAGGCTTTTGCGCGTCAATCCTACGAAATCAAAAAGTTTGACGAGAACAATTATGAAAAGTTTATACGCGGCAAGCGGCTCAACCTCATGCACGCCCTTTTCTGGCCGATATCGGATACGATTTGCGCCGCGCAAATGATCGCGAGCAACTTTTTAGCTGCCACTATGGTTATCGACGGGGTAATCACCCTTGGCAATTTCATGACCTTTTCTGGTCTCCTCGGTTGGCTTATCTGGCCTATCCGCAACTTAGGCCGGCTGATTGTAGATACCTCACGCGCTTTAGTTTCTTTGAATCGTGTCGTTCAGATTTTGCGCGTTCCTGAAGAACCGCTGTTTGAAGGCAGCTATCTGCCCGCTTCCGGTACGGTTCACGGCGATATTAGTTTCGACCATGTCACTTTCGAATACGAAAAAGGACATCCGGTCCTAGAAGATGTGTCTTTCGATGTGAAAGCCGGTCAGGTGATTGCCCTCCTCGGTTCCACCGGCTCCGGCAAGACCTCGCTGGTGAATCTGCTGCCACGTTTTTACGATATCACTTCTGGCAGTATCCGCTTGGATGGTGTGGACCTGCGCGAATATCCGCGTAGTTTTCTGCGCAGCCAAATTGGTATCGTAGAACAGGAACCTTTCCTATTTTCCTGTTCGATTCGGGATAACATCACCTATGGCGTCACCCGCCCAGTGACCCAGGAGGAAATTGAGGCTGCTGCACGCGAAGCCGCCATTCACGATGTCATCCTGAGCTTTAAAGACGGTTACGACACGCTGGTTGGCGAGCGCGGGGTAACCCTCTCCGGCGGGCAAAAGCAGCGCGTGGCTATCGCGCGCACCTTGTTGCTCAACCCCCGCATCCTCATTATGGATGATTCTACGTCCTCCGTCGATATGGAAACTGAGGTGCAGATTCGTGAGGCTTTGCAGCGCCTGATGAAAGACCGCACTACCTTCATTA
>ENA-UOYA01003236-UOYA01003236.1-activated-sludge-metagenome-genome-assembly--contig:-NODE-3236-length-14706-cov-5.339294_pt1 | contig 14706 bp, 11 predicted proteins | sample MGYA00238163_ERZ764804 | MGnify/ENA primary metagenome ERZ764804 (study PRJEB28919, sample SAMN05720223) | activated sludge metagenome | isolation source: Anaerobic digester | place: Hong Kong...
GTTCGTTCCGGTATTCGCAGGATGATTGAGCAAATGCCGGAATTGGAAGTGATTGGAGAAATTGGGGATGGCAAGCAATTATTTGATTTCCTGAAAAACCATCGAGTCGATTGCCTTATCATGGACGTCACTATGCCGGAATTTCAGCCAATCCAGGCAATTCATGAAATCAAATCCCGTTATCCTGAAATAAAAATCCTGGTCGTAAGTGCTTACGACGATGATATCTATGTCAAAGGTTTGTTGAAAGCCGGCGTAAATGGCTATCACATGAAAGATCAATCCTTGAACGATCTAAGGCTGGCAATACAACAGGTTCTGGCAGGTGAACGCTGGCTTTCCAGTTCACTGATAAGTAAATTAACCGATTCTCCAGCGGCGAATCTAAAAATACCCGAACTTACCGAGAGGCAGCGTTCTATTTTAAGATTTTTGCATCAAGGATTGGATAATAAATCCATTGCGAAGGAGATGGATCTAAGCGTAAAGACAGTTGAAAACCATCTGACACGCCTGTATCAACAATTGAATGTCCAAAGCAGGCTGGAAGCAGTTAACTTTGTTGCGCGACATCCGAAAATTCTGGCTACCCCGGGAAATGAAGCCGCAGAAATTATTATCCCAACCCGCCGTGAAACTGATTACTCGCCTGCCATTTTGGTTGTGGATGATAATGTCCGTTATCGAAAACAACTGCTCAAGATGATCGGAAAAGTCCAGCCCGAAGCTTTGATCTACGAGACGGATGACATTCAGGGTTCGATGCAATTAACTCAAACCATCCATTTTCAATTAGCATTAATCGACGTCATTCTTGGCGAGGAAGATGGCATTTTATGTGCCCGTAAAATAAAAAGAGTCAGCCCGCAAACCCGTATTGTAATGATCAGTGCGTATCCAGACCGTGAATTCCATCGTTTGGCGCTTGAATCCGGCGCTATTGCATTTCTCGACAAGAAAAATCTTGATCTGGCGGCTATTAAACAAGTCATTAATGACGTAATTACCTTCTAGCTTTCCTCTTTCAAATAAACAAATCCTCAATAATTTAAATTTAAGACAAGGGAATACTGAAATTCTCTTGACTTTTCTTGAGATATTTTATATCATATAGACGTCTATACCTCTAAACAACTAAGAGAATCTAGCATATTATTTTACGGAGGTGCAAATTTAATATATATAAAGAAAAAATATTTTTAAACAAAAATTTACTGAGGAGAGATACAAATGTTTACAAAAGTTTCAAAGATCCTTGTGTTAGCTTTAGTTTTAGGCTTAGTCTTTTCAAGCTGCCAGACTGCGGCAGCCGCCGAGCCAGCCGCTGCCGCTGAAGAAGCCGCACCTGCCGAACAAGCCGCCGAGCCAGCCGCATCCGGCGAAAAGAAGGTTATCGGCTTGGCCAGCTACCAGCTTGGCAATGACTGGAATATCCAGGTTGCTGAAGGCGTGAAAGCAAAAGCAGCCGAAATGGGCTGGGAAGTGATTCAAACCAATGCCGAAACCGACAGCGAAGCTCAATTAACAGCTCTTGAAGGATTCCTCAGCCAGGGAGTAGATGGCGTTGTTGTTCCTGGCGGTGCTGGACCGACTCTCGAGCCCGTTATTGCTAAACTAAAAGCAGCTGGTATTCCTGTTGTTACGGTCGACCTGACAACACAGAATTCCGTCACGGATATCTTCCCTGACAATTATATGACCACTGAATTGTTGAGTGTCTTTGCAGTCAACAAAATGAATGGCGTGGCAGGAAAATATGTTCATCTAACTATCCCTGATTTTGGTTGGAAGACAGTCGACATTCGCGATAAAGTTGCTGACCTGGTTTTTGAAATTGAAGGATGGACCTACCTGGGTGTTTTGGATTCCGGCTTAGCTGATGCAGTTAATCAGTCAATGACCGCCGTTCGCTCTGCACTGCTGGCAAATCCTGATATCAATTTGGTTTATTCTTCGTGGGGTATGCCCGCAGTTGGCGCTGCAAAAGCGATCCGCGAATCCGGAATGCAGGATAAAGTATTTGTCGTTTGCACGGATGCTGACCGCATCGTCCTGGCAGAAATGGCAGAAGAAGACTCCCCCATCAAGGGTGTAATTGGACAACGTCCGTTCGACATGGGCGCGATGGCAGTTGATTATCTGCAAAAAGCATTCAATGGTGACACCAATATCCCCAAAACCGCTTTCGCTCCCTTCTATTTTGTGACCAATCATCCTGAACTTCTGCCACCAGGGGTTGAAACAAAGACACCTGAAGAGGCGTGGGCAATTCTGTATCCGGATGTTGAATTCGGTAAAGTAAACTAATAGAAAGCTTTTTATAAATCCGGAGAACAGGAGAAATCTCGTGGCTGAAACTGTATTGGAGATGCGCAACGTCGATAAACAATTTCCCGGCGTGCATGCTTTGAAGAATGTGAGTTTTGATGTGCGGAAAGGTGAAATCCACGCCCTGGTTGGTCAAAATGGCGCAGGAAAATCAACTTTGTTGAAAATCCTTGCCGGAATTTACCACCCTGATAAAGGCACAATCAAGATTAACAATACAGAATTTTCAAGATGGACTCCTCATCAGGTGATGAACAAGGGTATCAGTTTTATCTATCAGGAATTGAACCTGTTTCAGAACCTTACAGTTTCGCAGAATCTATTTATTGGTAGAGAGCTTACTCAATTCCCCGGATTAATCAATAAAAACGAAATGCGAGCCAGAGCGAAAACGGCTCTGGCTCGCTTGGATGCCACCGATATCGATGTTGATATATTGGTAAAAGATCTATCGGCAGCTAAACAACAGATCGTAGCAATCGCAAAAGCTTTGGATCAAAACCCATCCTTACTGGTGCTTGATGAACCAACCAGCCGCTTGGGACTTGAAGACTCCAATAAACTCTTTGTGATCCTTGAAAAAATGCGCAATAATGGGATCAGTATCATTTACGTTTCTCATCGGCTAAATGAAATCTATCGGATCTCAAATAGAATAACGGTCCTTCGAGACGGCAATTTAATAAAAACTGATGACGCAAAATCCATCTCGCCACGCCAATTAGTTCAATACATGGTTGGTGAAGATGTTCAAATGAAAAAATATTCCAGAAAGAAGAACTTGGGGAATCTTCTTCTTGAAACAGAGGCGCTTTCTGGTTCCGGTTTTGACAATGTTACTTTCCAACTCCACGCTGGCGAAGTACTGGGATTAGTAGGTGCAGTAGGCGCGGGGAAAACTGAAATGGTTCGCGTAATATTCGGTATTGACCCGTCTAAAAGTGGCGTAATAAAGATCAAGGGTGAAAAGGTCCAAAATATCCAACCACAAAAGGCGATTGGGAGGGGAATCGCTTTGTGTCCGGAGGATCGAAAATATCAAGGATTGATCCTCGATCATACAATCAGGGAAAATATTACGCTATCCGGGTTGAATAGATTCTGTTCTTCTTTAGGTTTAGTGAATAAAAAGAAAGAGAAACAGACTGTGGGTGATTTAGTTGAAAAATTAAAGGTCGCCACCCCATCAATCAACAAAAATGCAAAGGAATTGAGCGGGGGAAATCAGCAAAAAGTAGTCTTGGCTAAATGGTTATGCACAGAAAGTCAAATTTTTATCTTTGATGAACCGACCGTCGGTGTTGATGTGCAAGGCAAATCTGAAATATATGACCTCATGCACGAATTGGCTAATAATGGGGCAGGTGTTTTGTTTGTCACGAGCGACACTGAAGAAGGACTTCAAGTCAGTGATAGGTTGTTGGTCATGTACAAGGGTTCTATTATTACTGAACTTGATCCACATCAAACAAATCTGGAAGAAGCTTCGTTATTTTCCATGGGAGGTATCTCTTAATGAAAGTAAATAGTCAAGTACTGCAGAAATATGCAGTTTTTGGAATGCTTATTCTGCTATTCATTATTTTCTCAATTTTCGCGAAATCATTCCTGCTCTTGGATAATTTGATGAATCTCCTGGTTCAATCAACCATTCTTGGTATTGTTGGATTTGGTTTGGCATACATTATGATCGCAGGTGAAATAGACTTATCCTATGCCGGGTCAATTCCATTGGAAGGTGCAGTTTTTGCTGCCCTTTTATCAAGAAACACCTCATATGGTTTTTCGATTATTTGCGTAATCGGAATCGGGTTATTGATTTCCTTAGTAGTCTCTCAATTAGTGACACAATTTAAATTGGTTTCTTATATCACCACCATTGCCATGATGTTTCTTTTGCAGGGAATTTGGTATGTATTGACCGGGGGGAAGAATGTTTTCCTGGCCGAGGAACAGCTCAATCGAGAGTGGATTTTCGGGAATGTGGGCCCTTTTCCCCGTATCGTTATCTTTTACATAATACTTTTCGTGATTTTGTTTATCATCAGTGAATACTCAGCCTTTGGGCTTCGGTTAAGGGCTGTCGGCACCGATCCTGAATCCACCAGGGCATCAGGATTGAATCCCAAAGTCTACAAAACCTGCGCTTTCCTAATTGGCGGTGCAATTTTTGCGATTGGCTCAATTTTAACAACCGCCCGAATGTCGGGGGCGCTTGCTACTTCAGGTTCCAATTTGTTGATGCCGGTAATGACGGTGGCGTTTGTAGGCCAGACCTTTCTCGGAATGGGAAGGCCGAATATTCCGGGAGTCTTTCTTGCTTCGCTATTATTGGCCATGATTGACAATGCTTTTGTTCTTATGCAGCTTCCAATCTGGTCTGTACCTATGGCAAACGGTGTCATCCTGATCTCGGCAATCTATCTGGCCAATTTTGGTAAAAAAGAAATTATTCAGATCAAGTTCTGAAGAGCAAGCGAGCAGCGAATATGGAAACCTCAAATATGAAAATAACAAATCAGGCAAAAAGTACCTTGGCTGGGAAAAAAGCGCATATTAATTACGGACTAATTTCCGGTTTCATTGTTTTTGCCTTAGTCTTTACAATTTTTACAATCAAGGCGCCGAGTTTTTTAAGTAAAACAAACCTGGTTCGCAATTTAGCCATGCCAGCCTCTATCTCAGCCGTGATTGCCATGGGAATGACTATCGTTATGACCGGCGGCGGGATCGATTTGTCGATAGCCAATATTGCCGGCTTGGCTGGATTGGCTGCCGCCGCTTCCTCTGCTCAATTTGATCTCCCTTTCCCATTGATGTTGCTCACTGCATTAATTATAGGAGGGTTAATAGGTGCAATAAATGGCGGATTGGTAGCCTATGCAGGGATTAGTCCCTTTGTCGTAACACTATCCGTAGTGTTTCTTGCACATGGTCTGCAGTATTTAATTTCATTAGTTTCTGTTTCCGGCACCTACCTGATGCTTCCTCGAAATGTATCGAATTTGGGAGTGAATCCTTTATTCCAGATTGGAATTTGCTTAGCTGTATTCCTCATTCTTTATATTTTTCTGGATCATTCGATGTATGGCCGCTTTATTAAAGCAGTTGGGATGAATCTCAACGCTTCCAATTTTTCCGGTATTCCTTATCGATTCTATACCTGGTTGACATACGTTATTTGCGGTTTCTGCTGTGCATTAACTGGAATCATGTTAACCGCCAATGAGGGATTGGCCAGAGTAGGCAGCGGAGAAAGTTACCAGATTGATGGTTTCTTACTTCCAATTCTTGGCAAGACAATCTTCGGTAGATTTTCCGTACAAGGTACGATTTTTAGCGCATTGTTTATCTATATGATCATCAATGGGATGTTCATTCTTGGTGTAACGCCCGAATACGTCAAGATTATTAAAGGTGGTTTGTTATTAGGAATCATCCTGGTAAGCGGCATTCAAAAAGTCGTTCGTGGGGAGAACTAACTTGCAGCGAAAGGATTTAAGATGACTCACAAAGAATATCTCCTCTCTCTGGATTTTGGAACAGGCGCCGGCAGGTGTTATCTGGTTTCCACGGATGGCAAAATCAGCTTTGAATCGTATAAAGAATGGGAGTATGAATACCCCCCTGAAGCTCAACCGGGTGGTTCAGAATTCAATCCCGGAGTCTTCTGGAAAATTCTCTCATGCTTAATCCAGGAGACGCTGCATAAATCGGGAATATCTCCTTCCAGCATAATCGCCATCAGTTCCACCAGTCAACGCGAGGGTGTTGTTTTTCTCAATAAGAGTGGCGAGGAAATTTATGCCGGGCCAAATTTGGACATGCGATACCCCGATAATAAAGATGATTTCGAAAAAAGGTTCGCCGAAAAAATCCATAAAAATTGTGGGCATTGGCCTTTTCCGATGTTCCTGCCTTATCGATTGCTATGGTTTAAACAAAATAAACCAAAGATATTTGATGCAATTTCATCCGTTGTTTTATTAAATAATTGGATTCTTTACCGCCTCTGCGGCGTTACGGCAACTGAACCCTCCAATGGAATTGAAACTCTATTCGTCAACCTGAATAGCCGAAAATGGAACAACTATCTGGTCGAAGAAATGGGCATTGATTCTCGCATTCTTCCTCCAGTGTATGAATCAGGAACCCAAATCGGGGTAGTCTCTAAAGTTGCGGCTGAAGAAACAGGGCTTGCTGTTGGAACGCCAGTGATTCTGGGCGGTGCTGACAGCCAATGTGGATTATTGGGATCAGGAGTGATTGAAGATGGTGGCATGGGAGTTGTACTTGGTACTTATGGCCCTTTGCAGATGGTCGTCCCCAATCCTGTTTTTGCCAAGCCCGAGTTAATTTGGAGCGGTTGCCACATCATACCTGATAAATGGGTTATTGAATCCACGAGCATGGAAGCCGGGCAAACATATCGTTGGGTTCGCGATGTATTTTATTCCGAAGATACCGGCGACGTTTACACCAAAATGTCGCACGATGCTTTGGAATCCCCGATTGGCGCCAACCAAATAAGAGCATATCTAGGTCCGCGCTTGCCGAATTACCATCATCTGGAATTTGAATGCCCCGGTGGTTTCACAATAAAATTGCCAACCACCCCCGGAAAAAATTCGCGCGGCGATTTTAGCCGTGCCGCAATTGAGGCCGTCAGTTTTGGGGTGAAACTGAATGCTGACCGGCTTCAAAAGGCAGCTAACAGGAAAATGGTTTCTTTGCATGCCAGTGGTGGTTTATCAAAAAGCCCGGTTATGGTTGAAGCCCTTTCCAACGTCCTGGAGACAGTAGTGAGAGTTCCTGAACAAAAAGAAGGCAGCGCAATTGGTGCTGCAATTTGTGCAGGAGTTGGAGTTGGAATCTACTCTAACATGTCGGAAGGTGTAAAAGCCCTCGTTCGATACGGAAAAATCCAATCGCCTGAAATCGAAAAAATTCATCAATATCAGGATGTTTTTTACGATTGGAAAGAACGATACGTAGAAATGTATGGGAAAAACATTCTTGTGGAGTGACCATGATTATTGATTCACATATGCACATTGGTCGGGAGGAATTGCTGACTCCTGATATGGTGCAGTTCCTAAAGCAAAAAAATATTTGGAATGATATCCGACAAAAAATCTCGCCCGAAGGCGTTATCGCTAACCTGGATCGCTGCGAAATCAATCGAGGTGTGGTCTTCCCGCTTACATTCATGCCGCCGAATGGTGAATGGCAGAAGCTGAACGATATGACTGCGAGTTATATCCGAAGCTATCCGGATCGGTTGATCGGTTTCGCTATCATCAATCCTGACAAAATACAGGATTCACTCAGGGAACTCAACCGCTGTCAAGTCGAATTGGGATTTAAGGGTTTGAAAATCCATCCCAGCCTGCAGGAGTGCTTCTGCAATTCTGATACCCTTTTCCCCATCTATCAATATTGTCAGGATCACAACTTTCCGGTCTTATTTCACACCGGCGCAAGTTTACCCAGCCATTCAGACAAATACAGCCATCCCATCCTGTTGGATGATGTAGCTGTCAAATTCCCTGAGTTAAAGATCATCGTTGCCCACATGGGCCGGCCGTACTATCAAGATACTGCCCTTTTACTTAGAAAACATAAAAATGTTTACGCTGATATTTGCGCAAATGAAGGCCGTGTTGGAGGTACTCTCCTACTCGAAAATGCACTTGCCTGGATAAAGATTTATGCAGATGGTGTTAAACGTCTTCTATTTAGTAGCGATTATCCGGTATTCGATCCATTAATAGGCTTAAATGCTTTGAATACAATTCGCCATGAAAGAACGCTTCCAAATTCTAATATACCCATCATTACCGATTCAGAATACGAAGCAATAACATCGCTCAATCTTTTACATATCATCAACGATTGATTATTGAGGAACTTTATGGACATTTTTATTTCATCACGAATTAGCACATATTGGTTAGAGAAATTGTCTCCATATTTTGAACATATGGATCATTACGAGTGGTCAGAAAAAGGTTTATTATCACCCGAAGATTTTCGAGATCGTTCTAAAAATGCGCATGTGATTATTACCGAATCAGACATGATCAGTAATGAAACCTTACTGCAAAACCCTAACTTATTCGCTATTGCGGATTTTCGCGGTACTGTCATAAACATCGATGTGAAATTGGCAACCGAGCTTGGTATCGTTATCATGAATACTCCAGGTAGAAATGCAGATGCTGTGGCAGATTTAACAATCGCCTTCATGATAATGGCATCAAGAAAGGTTATTCCTGCAATTAAAGCCATGGAAGCAGGATTATGGACTAAAGAGGGGAAATATTGGATGTATAACACGCATCAGGGATATGATCTTCCTGGAAAAACAATTGGATTGATCGGATTGGGTGCAATCGGAAAATTAGTCGCTGAGAGATTGGCTGGATTCAAGACAAGAATAATCGGCTACGATCCCTATGTTAAAAAAGATGAAATCATCAAATATGGGATCGAACTGGTAAGCAAAGAAGATGTTTTCCGTCAATCCGATTTCGTTTCCCTGCATTTACCGCTTAATAATGAAACAAAAGGAATTTATGGTCTAAAAGAATTATCGCTGATGAAATCCAACGCTTACCTGATCAATACCTCAAGAGCAGCAGTATTCATTGAGAGTGAGCTGATTGATTTCCTGAAATCAGGAAAAATCGCTGGAGCGGCAATCGATGTCTATCACACTGAACCCTTGGACGCGAATTATCCATTGTTCCACATTCCTAATGTTATTTGTACCCCGCATATTGGTGGAGCAACCTTGGATGTTGTAAACCACCAATGTGAAATTGGCGTGAATTCATTGATCCAATTTCTCGAAGGTAAAACGCCCAGTAATATAATCAACCCTGCTGCACTTGAGAAATCCAGAGAAAAATTCAACAAGTGCAGATCGAAATAAATTCGCTGGGAGGAAGTAGATGTTTAAGGAGCTCAATAAAGATAATCTTAAAGGTGTCCCCCTTTATGTACAGATTCGGGAAAAAATTCGAGAGAAGATCAGAAAAAACGAATTGACAATAGGTTCATTTCTCCCTGCCGAAACAGAGCTGGCAGAGATGTTCAATGTCAGCCGGATGACTGTACGTAGTGCAATTGACGATCTTGTTACTGAAGGTTTGTTGATTCGAAAGCAAGGCACTGGTACTTTAATTGCATCAAAGCGGGCAGTCCGTGATTATTCACGTTTAACTGGTTTTCATGAGGATATGAAATCACGCGGGATGAATCCTTCCTCCAAGGTAATTAAAAAAGAGTTGATTCCCGCATCAGAGGAATTTGCAGATAAACTAATGATTCAACCCGGGAGTAAAGTCTTCCATATCCTTCGCCTGCGTTTTGTTGAGGACAATCAAATTATTGCCTTACATCGGTTGTATATTCCCCAGGGACTTTGCCCATGGATTGAGGAAGCAGATTTAAATAAAGAATCATTATATGAGCTTTATACAAAAAACAATCTACCCGTGGAATGGGGTCGTCAAATTGTAGAAGCTCATTCAGCGATGGATCTCGAAGCAAAATATCTGGAAATTGAAGTAGGCACACCAATTCTTTATTCTGAAAGAATTTCCTATTCCAAGAATAATATTCCTTTAGAGCACGCAACAGCATGGTGCCGCGCTGATCGATACTCAATGAATTTTATACTAAAAAGATAGAGGACAAAAAATGAATTATTTAGAATTTAAGCAGCAAGTTTACGATACAACCTTATCATTAGTCGATATTCAACTTATACGTCTTTCTGCCGGTAATGTCAGCGTGCGTTTACCCGATGGCAATGTTGCAATTACTCCCTCCGCAATTCTGTATCGAAAAATGGTTCCCGATGATATTGTTATAGTGGATATCAATGGAAATTTAATTGAAGGCGATAAAAAACCATCTTCCGAGAAAGCATTGCACACAGATATTTATAAAGCTCGACCTGATGTTAATGCTGTCGTCCATGCCCATTCGGTATATTCAATTGCTTTCTCGACGGTGGAAATGGAACTTCCGCTTGTATGTGTTGAGTTATTTTCAGTTGGCGGACCAGTACCGGTCATGGGATATTATTGCCCTGGAACCCCTGAGGTTGGTAAAGTTGCGGCAGAATTCTTCGCAACCCGTCCAAGGTTGAAGTCATTATTAATGAAAAACCATGGAATGGTTGCAGTCGGTAAGGATCTGGATGATGCCTATCAGAATGCATATAAAACCGAAATTGGAGCTGAAATTTATCATTTAGCCCTACAAACCGGAAAGAAACCCCAAGCTCTGACTGAAGAAAATATTCAGGAGATCATGGCTCGTTACCAGAAACCTCAAGAGAAAAAATAGATCTTTCTTTAGAAAAATTAAATATAAATGACTTCGCAAATAATAATTCTTATTATTGTTAGTGTCTATTTACTATTTACTACCTTGCTCGGATTCATCCAATCAAAAAAGGTTAAATCCTCCAACGATTTTGTAGTCACCAAGATTTCGCCATTCCTGGCTGCCACTTATTTAGCCGGTTTTACCCTGGGTGGCGTATCGACATATGGCGTTGCCGGCGATACGATAAAATTTGGGTTCACCTATCTGGTATGGTTCCCTATATCCATGGGATTGGGTTGGTGGCTCACCGGATTGTTATTTGCACGCCCCTATTTTCAAAATAAGGGCATTACACTACCTGCCCTAATCGGTAAGCGATTTAGCGAACGAACTCGTGTTGCGAGCCTGGTGAGCCTTTTAATTTATTCTGTTTTCGTCATCGTTGTCGAATTATATACACTAGCCACAATAATCAAGGCAATTTCCCCTCAAATGTCAATGATGACTGCAATATTGATCAGTTCTTTTGTTTGCATCGGCACGGTGGCATTTTCCGGAATTCTTGGAGCTTCGGTCACAAACCTCATCCATAGTGTTACTATGATCGTCGCGTTTGGATTAGCGTATATTGCCATGAAGCACATTGTCGGTGGATGGGAAACCGCAATGAATACAATCCCGCATTTTCTTCCACAAATCGCCGGAGAAAATGTGAATCCAGGCATGTGGCTCTCACCCATTGGAATGGGATGGGGAGTCATTGGGCAAATTATCCTGGCAAAAACAACTCGTTTAGGTGGAATTTCAACAGTCTCCAATTTAGCAGCTTCTTGTCGTTCTGAAAAAGATGCCAGATTGGCTTTTTGGTTTGCCGGGATTTTTTCTGCAATTCCACCCTTCCTTGCTTGTTCAGTTGGAATTTTCACTGCCGCCTATTTAGGTCCAAGAATTTCGGAAATGCCCATATACTCTGCAATTGGCCAGGCAGTGAATGAAGTGAATCCGATCATTGCTGGAATTTTCTTTTCGGCAGTTTTAGCTGCGGTTATTTCAACGTTTTCGCCTCTGGCAATTTCCTTTGCACATATTTTTGTAGAAGATTTGTTATGCAAAGCCATAACGATTTCCGAGAAGTCAAAGAGATGGATTTATCCCTTCTTCATAGTAACCACAACAGCAGTGTGCGCCTGGTATGTTATTGTATTTGGCATAGAAAACATCATGCCATTTGTTTTTTCCACTGCATTCCCTTGCACAATCCCAAACACAATTGTCTTGTTATACGGATTGTACTTTGATAATACTTCTGACTTGGCTGCTTTTCTCAGTATCGCAATTGGGGTAATTGTGTCCCTTGCCTGGGGGTTGATCTTACATGATCCATTTAATATTCCTAATATTTACCTTGCGTTTTTAATCCCATTGATCATCATGAGTCTAGACCAGTTGGTATTTAAATTCCATCCTCATAGTAAAGCACAAGAAGCAGAGGCAGATTAGGAGCAAGTAATGATAGATCTCTTTAAATTAAAAATAAATCTCAATGACTCAACCTATCATCATTCTCCGATATCGGAGGACTGGATCAAATGGGGAGGAAGAGCATATACATCCAGAACACTTTATGAAAGAGGCGTTTATGCATGCGAGCCTTTTGATTCCAAGAGTCTATTGGTTATCGCCACAGGTTTGCTTGCAGGTAGTGGTGCATCCTCCACCTATCGAATATCAATTGGTGGGAAAAGCCCCCTTACTGGCGGAATCAAAGAAGCCAATTCAGGCGGTACTGCCGGATATGCATTGATCTCATTGGGTATTAGAGGCATTGTAATTGAGGGTATTTCTCCCGAGTGGATTTATCTTGTTATCAGCGATAATGAGGTTTCGTTTCATTCAGCAGATCAGCTTATCGGGTTGGATATTTTTAAAACAGTTGAGACATTATTATTACGTCATGGGAAAAAATCGGCAGTAATGGCAATTGGCCCTGCAGGGGAAAAATTATACAAGACTGCTTGCATCGGTATAACTGACACGGAAGGTATTCCTGCCAGACATGCTGCGCGAGGTGGGCTGGGTGCTGTAATGGGATCCAAAAGGTTAAAAGCCATTGTGGTCATTCCCTCACAAACTAACAAAATTCAGCCAACAAAACAGGAAGATTTACGAGCTGCGAACAAACGTTTTGCTGCTGCTTTACTCAATCACCCCACTACTGGAAAAGCATTACCGAAGTATGGAACAGCAATTATCGTTGATTCCATGCAAGCTTTGGGTGGTTTACCTACCAGAAACTATAGTTATGGAACCTTCGAGGATGCAGATCGGATCAATAGTGAAGCGTTGTATAACCTGATAATTCAGCGCGGCGGTAAACCAACTCATGCTTGCATGCCCGGTTGTGTAATCCGATGCTCGAATATTATCCCATCCAAAAATGGTGAGGAATTAAATCGCGCGCTTGAATATGAAACCATTGTTTTATTGGGATCAAACTGCGGAATCAATGATCTTGAAACGATCTGTAAATTGAATCGCCTGTGCGATATGGTAGGTGTTGATACTATCGAAATCGGAGCGGCAATTGGGGTAGCGATGGAGGGGGGCTTATTACAATTTGGGGATTGTGAAAAGGCACTAGAAATATTAGAAGAGGTTGGAAAAGGCAGCCGAATCGGGAAAATGATTGCAGGGGGTGCAGACGAAACAGGGAAAACTGTAAAGGTATCACGTGTACCGACAGTCAAAGGCCAGTCTATGGCCGCCTATGATCCACGTACAATCAAAGGGACAGGTGTTACGTATGCAACCTCCCCAATGGGAGCCGATCACACCGCAGGAAACGTACTCCCAGGGACAAAATTTCCGAATGGTTTTGCGCCTCAATGCTTCGATAAAGAACATCAAATTGAATTATCGCGTTATATTCAACTATTTGCGACCATGTTCGATTTTCTAGGTATGTGTTGGTTTGCGAAACCTCCGATTTTCGATGATTTTTCTCTTGTTATAGATCTGCTGAATTCACTCTACGACGAATTATGGACCTATGAGGATATATTTACCATTTCCAAACAGGTGATTGATATGGAAATTTCTTTTAATCGATTGGCAGGATTAACAGCAGAGAATAATGTTCCTTCATTTTTTCGCAATGAACCACTCCTGCCAAATGGCTATACATTTGATGTTGAATCCGATAAATTACAAGATATTCATCAAATCAATGAATTTTGCAACGATTCGGATAAATAATCTTTTCCAGGTCATGCATCCCTAATATCTTAATTTCAAACCGCATCCAACTTCAATAATATTCGCAACTGAGGCCAATTGAATCTTCGACTGCAAGTCGGTGCAATGACAGGCGTGTAATTGAACAATGTTGTTTTGCCTAAAATAATCCAAAGTTCCCTGCATCTGCTCGATCGTTGGTCTTTGTAGATGCAAGCCTCCGATAACATCCAGAATCCGGGTTTCACCTGTAATTTTTTTTGCGTGTTCAACGATATTACAAATTCCTGCATGCGAACAACCGGTAATGATAACCAATCCTCCTTCGGAGAGGTAAACCAAAGCGCTATCATCCATGACCATATCGGGAATTTCTTCCCCATTTTTTAAACGAACAGTGCCGATATTTTTCTGCGCTTCAAAGTTGTTTTTGCGCTGAATCTCTCCCAGAAAGATCAAGCGCTGGGTCAGGAAAACCGGTCCAGAACTTAATTGGATATCAAAAAAACCAGCAAGATTTTCTTCTTTTAGCAGGGAACCAATTTGTGGATCGTTCTTAGAATGCCGGTTCGCAAAAACCTGCGGATGAGCAATCAATTCAGGTTTAACGAATGAAGGATTCATTGACCATTTTTCGGCAAGCATTCTTACCAAATACTGCAATCCCCAAGTATGGTCCAGATGCCCATGGGAGAGCACAATAGCGTCGAGATTCGAAAGATCAATGCCTAGTCGATTAGCGTTGGTTATGAACACTTCCGAGTATCCTGCGTCAAACAGGATCTTCCGGCCGTCGCTTTC
>ENA-UOYA01003240-UOYA01003240.1-activated-sludge-metagenome-genome-assembly--contig:-NODE-3240-length-14694-cov-3.906688_pt1 | contig 14694 bp, 8 predicted proteins | sample MGYA00238163_ERZ764804 | MGnify/ENA primary metagenome ERZ764804 (study PRJEB28919, sample SAMN05720223) | activated sludge metagenome | isolation source: Anaerobic digester | place: Hong Kong...
AAAGTCCCGTCCTGTTTATAACGCTTCAGACCTGCATCCAGAGCCGCCTTAATCTCAGGTCTGTCCTTGCTGATGCCTACACCATATTGTACCTTAACCACCGGAGCGTGGATATAACCCAGTTCGGTGTCTTTGCTGGTCATGTTCCGGGCCACGGGTTCATCATCGAAGAAGCCTTCAATCTTGCCACTTTTTAAAGCTTCGATACAATCGGCATAGGTATTGTACTGACTATAAGTAGATTTAGGCAAAACATTTTTGGTCACAGCTTCAAAGATGGTTCCGGTCAACACCGCTACCGGTTTGCCGTTCAATGCCGCCACCGTCTTATAGGTCAACTGGTCCTGAGGAGATGTCGTCCCCGCAGCCGCAGCCATACCGGCGGCTGCTTTCCTGACCACCAGCACCAGACCGCTCTTATAATCAGATTCGGAGAAGAGGAGGCTCTGCTTACGTTCCTCGGTAATGCTCACGGCGCCAAAAAGCACCTGGGCTTTGCCGCTGGCAACGGAAGGAATGACAGCGTTAAAATCCATGGGCTGCAGCACCACGGTGTAACCGGCGTCCTGGAGGATGTCGGTTACCAGGCTGGCTTCGTAGCCCACCACTTTATCATTGGCAATATAGGCCAGAGGCGCATTTTCTGCCGCCACGGCGCAAATTACTGTACCCTTGCTGCCGGTCTTAGCTGCCGGCATCACTTTTAGACTGTCGTCCGAACCGAACCAGATCTGGTCCAGCTTTTTTAAAGTACCATCCTCTTTATATTTCTTGATGCCTGCATCCAGAACTTGTTTTAAATCCGGTCTGCTCTTACTGATCCCGATACCCAGCTGGTCCGGCATCACCGTTTCTTTAAGATAGCCGATCTCAGGATTGGTACGCTGCATCTCCCGGGCCACGGGCTCGTCGCACAAAAAACCTTCCACTTTACCTGTTTTTAAGGCTGTCAGGCAGTCCGTATAAGTATTGTAATAATTGTGAGGAGACTTTGGCAAATATTGCTCCGTATACCGGTCCAGCAACATGCCCGTTACCACGGCCATGGTCTTGCCCTTAGCCTCGGCAATGGACTTGTAAGCCAGATCCGAGTTATCGGCAGCCTTAGCATTTGTACTGCCGGCAGCCGCTTGGGCATCTGTCCCCGCCCATTCCGATTTACGAATCATCACGGCGGCATAACTGGTGCAGTAAGGTTTGCTGAAAGCAATCTTCTGCAGCCGTTCCGGTGTCTCATTCAGATTGGCCAGAACCATATCCACTTTTTCTGTTTCCAGAGCCGCCACCAGGGAATCATAGTTCATAATCTTAAACTCCGGCCGCTTACCCATGGCCGAAGCCAGACACCAGGACAGTTCGATATCGTAACCGGTCAATTTATTGTTGACCACATAAGTCCATGGTGGCACCAAACCGCTGGTACCGATGGTTAAAACAGGCAGGGATTTATCATCCTTCACCACGCCCGCCGGCAGCTGCTGCACTTTTTTCTCCAGCCAGCGTACTTTCATATCCGGCAGGGTCCCGTCCGCCTCTAACTTGTCCAATAGGGCATTAACTGTCTGTAAAAGTTCCGTATTTTTCTTATTAAGGCCAATACCGATCTTATAGGTACCATAATTTTGGGGGAGAAGCATCATTTCCGGCATGTTACGGATAGCAATCTCCATGATGTCCCTGTCATAGGCCACCGCGTCCACCTTTTTGCTGCGCAGGGCCTCAAAGGCATCCACATCTACCATAAACATCTGGAGATGACTCTTGTTAAAAGCCTCATGACTTTCCATCTCGGAAGCGCTGCCCTGGCCGACCCCGATAGTCACTTCCGGCTTATTAAGATCCTGCAGGCTGGTAATTTTTTTCTCCTGCGTACCGCCGCAGCCAAAAAGCAGGCCGGTGGCCACTATTACAAGCAGGCCTAACAGGAGGTGCCGTATAAAATGTCCTCTTGCCGGTTGCTCCGGCTTCTTTGTTTCCATATTTATCCCCCTTTAGTTCTGTCGTACGGCTAACATAGTGATATCGTCTGCCTGCTCAGCGTCCCCGGAAAATTGTTTGACATCCGCCAGCACCAGCTCTAACAACGCTTGCACATCTTCCGTAGATCTGGTCTGTAAAAGTTTCAGGAGGCGCTCGTCTCCGTATAGTTCTTCTTGTTCATTCACGGCTTCGGTAACACCGTCAGTATATGTATAGAGTATATCACTTTTAGCAAGGTGTGTGGTCTTTAATTTATAATGCTGCCCCTCAATACATCCCATAGGCATTCCAGAACACTCGGAGAGCCAGGCATAAGTCCCGCCATGCTTGAGTAAAGGTTTATTATGACCTGCGTTCACAAATTCCAGGGTCCCCGTCTTATAATCAAGCAGCCCGGCAGCTGGGTAAAAGGTCCCGGACTCACCCACCAGCACAATATTGCCGCCAAAAATCCGGCAGTGATGCCGGCAGGGGCGCCAAAGACCAGTGCCGCGCACAAAGGCGCCATATCCTGGATATTATCCAGAGCATCATTAATGGATAGTCCCAGTTGCAGGATGCCCAACGACAGAATAGCAAAAAGCGCGCCCAAAAATAGCTGCCGGGACAACTTTGTCCAGGCCTCCACTCCAGTAACGCGCTGCCAATAATACAACAAACTTACTACTAACACCAAAACTATGGCTGCTGCCAGCATCCTGCCCGTCAAAAGCGTTATCTCCATAGCGCCTCATCACTTCTTTAAATCTCTTTCTTGAGCGTTTCCTGCTTGAGCATACCCACGGAATCAGCCACGATACCCAACCCGGCCATACCGCTCCAGACACTGGTAGCAGTACCTTTAAAGTCCAGCAACTGGTCTAAAGGGATGGCCAGCACCAAAGCTTCCATAGGAATACCTAACTGTAAACACAAAATGGTCAGACTGATCACATCGCCGCCGGCGGAAGACGGTTGCCCAGCCATGGACAACATTCCGGACATGATGATAGCCACCAGCAGCCAGGAAGGATTAATAGGCACACTGTACATCTCGGCCATGGTCAGGGAAAGTACCATGTAAGCAATGGCCGCTCCCGGTTTGAACATAGCCTGCATCAGGGGAATGCCTAAATCAGTTAATTTCTGGGAGATACCCAGTTCCTTGTTACAGCAGCGGGAATTACTGCTAAACGCCGCTGCGGAAGAACCGGTGGAAAAAGCAATAATATATGTAGGCAAAAGTTTTTTAAAAATCAGGCTGGGGGAAACATGACCTTTATAGGCCAGCCGAAGGGTAAAGTAAATCTGCACCAGAAATTCCACGCCCCACGCCAGGAGAAAAATTTTCAGGAGCAGGGATGTAGGGATATTGATACCGCAGATAATCATGTTCAGCACACAGACAAAGACAATGTACGGGGTCAGCACGCTGACGCTGTTCATACCTGTTAAGACGATATTATTAATCTGGCCCACATCCGTGAGCACATTTTCTGTCTGCTTACCCAGCATGAGCATGATAATCCCCGAACACACGGCCAGGAAAATAATCTGCAGGGAGTTCCCTTTTAAGAACGGGGAAGCAATATCTCCGGGTACAATATCCAGGAGCAGTTTCCACAACTGCTTGACAATACCGGTGCCGTTCACTGCGCCGTAGAAATCCACCGGATAAAACCACAAGGCTACCACCATAGTCGCCACCAGCGTAACAAAAGTCCAGAGCAGCGCCCGGCCTACCAGTCGCTTACCCACCGTACTTAAAAAAGCCATATCGCCGATACCAACTATCCCCCAGAGCATGCTGAAGAAAATGATAACGCCGCCTAAAAGCCCCATCAGACGCATGAAAGCATCAAACAATGGTGTCAAGATATCCTGAGACAGGACCCGCAGGATCAGCGGATCTACTATCTTCAGGCAGAACTCTCCGATAATCACGGCCAGGACGATGGAAATCACCAGCGGGATAACCGGATTCAGCTTTTTGCGGCGGGGCTGCAGCACCAGCCTGTTCACACCGTTATCGTAATAGTAAGCAGGCGACAATCCCAGATTAGCCAGCAGGTTCTCGGAGATGCTGAGGTCGCTAAACTCGGCGTCCGCTTTTTCGTAAGGGTTTACTCTTTCTCCCACCACCTGCAGCTCTACAAAAGGACGGCCCAGACGCGTACCCCCGGTGACAGCGCACACAGCGTTCTCCGACAATCGTACCTGCCACTGCCACAACACGTCTTCCACGGATAGGCAGAGCCTGAGGATTTGTTTTTGATCTACGTCTATCTCTTGTAGATAGTCGTGCAATTTAGTGGAAATTACATCGATATTTGCATTGGTTAATGCCCAATTACCATGAAATTTTTGCACGGGACTTCCCCCCATAACTCTTACCATTCCGCTCATTTTATATTTGCAAAAATTAAGATTAAAAATACATTCTTACCAATAATAATAAGGTAAATAGCTCTGAAAAGCAAGAAAAAGTTACAGGGGTGGAAAAATATGTTAAAATTAAAAAAAGCTTATACTTTGCCTAATTTTGCTCCGCTTGAGACCGTAAAAATAACTATTCCAGGAGGCGACGCTTATGAACCTGCGTGCAGAGGCCCTAAAAATTATGGAAGATGCCCTGGCAGCAGTCCAGCCGGAAAATGCTGTGCGTCTAGCCCTAAAAGGTTTACACCTCCATCCGGACGGCAAACTGCTGTTGCTGGCCGTAGGTAAAGCTGCCTGGAAGATGGCCCGGGCCGCACAAGAAGAACTGCCAGATAGGATCAGCAACGGTCTGGTCCTTACTAAATATGGCTATCTCTTCGGACCGCTGCCGGGACTGACCTGCCTGGAAGCAGGGCATCCCGTCCCGGATGCCCAGTCTTGTGCCGCCACAGAACAAGTCTTACAACTGGTGCAAAACCTTACTTGCCATGACACTGTACTTTTTTTACTTTCCGGCGGTGGCAGTGCCCTTTTAGAAAAGCCCCTTGTCAGCTTAGCCGAGCTACAGGATATTACGCAGCAGCTTTTAAATTCCGGCGCGGCAATCCGGGAAATCAACACCATCAGGAAGAGATTATCCTCTGTTAAAGGCGGCAGGCTAGCTTTAGCATGTGCACCGGCTCATGTCTTTACCGTGGTCCTTTCAGACATTCCCGGTGATCCGCTGGACATGATTGCCAGCGGCCCCGCTTATCCTGATAGTTCTACCTGTGCCCAGGCTGTCCGTATCGCTCAAAAATATCACCTGCAGCTGGCTGCTACCGTCTGGGACCTGCTGCGCCAGGAAACACCCAAGACGCTGGCTAACGTAGAAACACATGTTACCGGTAACGTACAACATTTAGCAGAAGCCGCCGCAGCAGCCTGTGCCAGGTTAGGTTACCGGTCCCGGATCCTGACTACCACTCTAGATGGGGAAGCTCAGGCTGCAGGACGTTATCTGGCTGCCCTGGCCCGGGAGCAGTATGCGCACCAGCAGAACCAGGCCTTTATCTGCGGCGGAGAAACAGTAGTCAAAGTGACAGGCACCGGCAGGGGCGGCCGCAATCAGGAAATTGCCCTCAGTGCCGCCACCGGAATTGCCGGTCTCCGGGATACGGCTATTTTCAGCTTTAGCAGTGACGGCACCGATGGTCCTACTGATGCCGCCGGCGGTTTCGTAGACGGAAACACTGCCGCCAGTTTACAGCAGGCCGGTCTGGATCCAGCTGCTTATTTGCGCAGCCATGATTCCTATCACGCTTTAAAGAAAATCGGGGCTCTGCTCCAAACGGGACCAACCGGTACGAACGTTAACGACCTGAGTATCCTTTTGCTAAAAAGAGGGCGCAGACTTAACGCTGTCCCGCCCTCATAACTAAATCTTGACTTAAAAAAGTGCACCTCCATGTTATTTTATCAAACATGCGGGGTGCACTTCCATTTCTGCAGCTTTTCTTAGGATGCTATCTTACCCGGCCTTAGGGTTGTTGCCACAACTATCCAGACCAACCTTAATTTTTCCGCACGGCCAGCATGGTAATATCATCGGCCTGCTCAGCAGTACCGGCAAATTGCTTCACATCCGCCAACACATTTTCCAACAGCTCTTTTACATCTTCCGTGGGATGAGCATTCACAAACTCCAGCAACCTGGGATCGCCGTACAGTTCCTTTTTCTCATCCACAGCTTCGGTAACACCGTCAGTATATGTATAAAGTATATCACTTTTAGCAAGGTGTGTGGTCTTCAATTTATAATGTTGCCCGTCAATACATCCCATAGGCATTCCAGAACGCTCGGAGAGCCAGGCATAAGTCCCACCATGTTTGAGTAAAGGTTTGTTATGACCTGCATTCACAAATTCCAGGGTTCCCGTCTTATAATCAAGCAGCCCGGCAAAAACGGTGACGAACATATTCTCTTCATTATTCTCGCACAGGGCATCATTCACCTTGTTAAAAGCAGTAGCCAGGTCCGGTTCGCTCAGGATATGATTCTTAATCTGGGTCCGGGCCGTCATCATGAACAGTGCTGCAGGAATACCTTTACCGGACACATCTGCCATGACAAAGGCCAGCTTATCGCCTACCAGGAAGAAATCATAAAAGTCGCCGCCTACTTCTTTGGCGGTGTGCATGCTGGCATAAATATCAAAATCATGCAGGTCCGGCCAGGGCGGGAACACCGCCGGCAGTGACGAAGTCTGAATAGCCCTGGCAAATTCCAGCTCGGCGTCAATGCGGGCCGCCGCATCGGCAATAGCTTTCTTCAGGGCCTCCACCGTACTGTTAATACCATCCGATAAGATGGCGAATTCCTGATAATCCTGTACTCTAACCTTTTCATCCAGCTGCCCTTTGGTAATATTGCCCAGGGAATGATTAATCGTAAAAATATTCTTCACCAGCGTGGTCTTGAGCAGCATACTGATGAGCAGATAAATCAAGGCAAACAGGGTCAGATACAATGCGCCGTCCCACACCAGCATAGCGTTCCGGCGGGCATAAGCTTCTTTTTGAGGATAAAAAGCCACCAGGGTATAGTCCTCGTGCTTATCATACCCGGCAATGACCGGCTGACCGTTTAACTTCATGTTAAAAAATCCGGTATCGCCTTTATCAAAAGTACCTTTATCCAGGCCCAGTAAAATATAATTCTGGTCCCGCAGCTTCTGGTCCGTAGCGCTTTCGATATTACCATAATTATCCAGGAGCACCACCGAACCCGTCTCTCCAATCGTATACCCTGTTAACAGATTACGGGTAGAAGCAGCATTCAGATAGCGCTGATATTCGTTGGCCGGAAAACGTACCTGTACGATACCTGGCTGATCAGGACGAGAGATACCCACACTTTTCACATAGCCTTCCGTCCGGTCCACGCTGGCCCTGATCTTTTCATTCACAACCTTGTCATGGTCATGAATCAGGGGCAGATACTGCCTGGTAGCTTCATGTTCCGCAAAATTAAAATTACCTATATATTTACTGGGATAGCTGGCTACCACCATACCCGTGTCATCCGTGATATCGACACCCAGGAGGCCGTAATTTTTTACGGTACGCTCCAAAAGGTTCATATCAAAGGTTAAGCGCGGCTGCAGTTGCAACAGTAAACCAAAAGTTTCTGCCTTATTAATCAAATCTTCATCCAGCCGCTGCTTGAGCAAAGCATTTTCACGGTAGGAATGCTGCGTCTGGTCACAAAGATAACTCAGTTCACGGGCAATGATGCCATGCGCATTATCTATGGCCTGACGCGTCTGCATGGTATAAGAAATGGCAAAAGTGACCACTAAAGCCGCCACCATCAGGTAAAAAAGCCGGGTATGAAATACAGTTGTAATAGACTGTTTTTTCTCCATAGCACACCTCAACAACTATTCAGATTATGCTCCGACTGCCTCGTTTACTTTATTGCCAGGTCTCTAAAAATTTCCGATAGGATGCCTCATCATCCGGGACCTTGACCTTCCCGTTAATAATATCCTGGGTCAGCGCCCTGGTCTCCCGTAAAATGTGATACGGCACCAGTTCGTTTTCCAAGGGCAGACCCGTGGCGCCCGTGGCTAGTCCCTGCTTAGATGTTAAATCATAATCATCCGCAGCCAGATATGCCTTAACCACGTTACTAATAATCCGTTCCAGATTTTTTAAGACCGAAGTCACTACCTGTTCCGGAGCTAAAGCACTCTGGTCCACATCCACCCCGATAATAAATTTCTTTTGCGCTTTAGCCTCTTCAATAGCACCTAAGCCGGATAATCCAGCTGCCTGAAAGACAATATCGCAATCCTGGGCGTATAAATACTTGGCCACCTGGATCCCGGCCGCTTTTTCAAAATATGTATTAGCATATTGTACCAGACAGGTCACCGACCGCTTTTGTTCCCGGGCCGCATAGGCCACTCCTGCCTGATACCCGTAGCAGAACTTATTCATAACTGTACCGGGAACGCCACCTAAGAAACCTACCTTGCCCGTTTTGGTCATGCGCCCAGCAATATAACCCGCCAGCATGGCGCCTTCCTGGCTCTCTACATTAATGCCTGCCAGATTCGGCAGTTCCACCTGGGGTTTATTATCTACCACTACAAATTTAATACGCGGATACTTTTTGATAACCTCCGCCACTTTCTGGTCCTTAGCGCTACCATGTCCGGCCGTAGTATAAATAATCAGGCCAGGATTCGTACCGGCCGCCTGTTCCAGCAAAACTTCCAGCGGTTTCCCGTCAGGGTTAGCCAGTGCCTGCACCTGTGCCTGCAGATTAAAATGCTCCAGGGCATGCCAGCAGGATTGGTTAAACCCACCATCTTTCACAGTCTTGCCTTCCATAACCAGATAGATTTTTTTATTTACCCCGTCATTAGAAAGACTATTCACGAAGGCATTATTGGTCCATAACAAAAAGAACCCCGCTGCCAGGGCAATGAGAGCGCCTAGAAAATAATTGCGTTTCATCCGTGTTCACCCCTTCTGTGCAACATGGGCCTTACTAAATAAGCTGATCTTAACCTTACCAAACCAAGCCTGGTTCACTATTTCAGGCCTGCTGAACTTAATCTTTCTGCGCGCACATAGCGGCAGCTTCGTCGTATTTATCTGTAATGTCCTTATCTGGTTCCTTATCCATGATGCTTACCACATAGATGGCGATACAAGACAGAATAAAGCCCGGCACAATCTCGTACAGACCAGTAAAGGCCATCAGGTTCTTCCATAATAGGACGGTAACGCCGCCTACTACGATACCGGCAATGGCACCGTTAGCCGTCATGCGTCTCCAGAAGAGGGAGAAGATGACCAGGGGACCGAAAGCCGCGCCAAAACCTGCCCAGGCATAGGCCACGATAGTCAGGATCATGCTGTCCGGATCCAGGGCCAGAATCAGGGACAGGGCAGAAACCACGACAATCATGGCTCGAGACACCATAACTAGTTCCTTATCATCTGCCTGAGGCCTGATCAAAGTCTTATAAAAATCGGTGGTAAAAGAAGAAGCGGCAACGAGAAGCTGGCTGTCCGAGGTACTCATGATAGCACCCAGGATACCGCTGGTCACGATGCCGGCAAAAAACGGATTGTAGAAAATAGAACTCATCTTCAAGAACACTGTTTCGGCAGCACCGCCCTGAAGCACATCGCCCAGATACACCCGGCCTACCAGACCCACACTGACAGCCATGGACAAGGAGATGATAACCCAGGTCATGGCAATGCGGGTCGCCTGTTTAATATCTTTAGGCGACTGGATGGCCATAAAACGCACCAGGATATGCGGTTGGCCAAAATAACCCAGTCCCCAGGCCAGCAGAGAGATAATAGCCACAAGGCTCAGTTCCTTGCTGGTCGCCTCGGTGAACATGCTGAAATAGTTAGGATTAATGCTGCTGAGCCGGCTGATGGTTTCGCCTACACCGCCCAGCTTATAAGCTGCGGTAACAGGCACCACCAGCACGGAGAAGAACATCAAAAAGCCCTGGAACAAGTCCGTCCAGCATACAGCGGCAAAACCGCCCATCAGCGTATAGAAAACCACGATGCCGGCCGTAATAAACAAAGCCAGAGTGTAGTCCATGCCGAAAGCCGTGTTAAACAGTTTGCCTCCGGCTACGAAACTGGAAGACGTATAAATTAAGAAGAAAATAAAAATAAAGACAGCAGATACCATCCTGATTCGCTGGCTGGCATCGTTAAACCGGTTTTCAAAATATTCCGGCAGGGTAATAGAATTTTTTACCACCTGGGTAAAGATACGCAGACGTCTGGCAATCCAGATCCAGTTAGCCCAGGTACCTAACGCCAGACCGATGGCAATCCAGAAAGCGCTCATACCGGACAAGTACGCATAACCAGGCAATCCCATCAACATCCAGCCGCTCATATCACTGGCTTCAGCGCTCATGCTGGTAACCCATGGTCCCAACTGGCGTCCGCCTAAAACATAACCTTCCAGGTCCTCTTTTTTATTAAATGTCCCGAAACCTACGGCAACCAGTACTACAAAATACACCACCAGAGCCACGAGTGTTCCTGTCTCAATATGCATATGACAACCCCTCTTCTAATTAGTATTTTTATTATACAATGTTTATCCTCTGCCTTGCAAGGGTAAATTATCCTGGTCATTTCATCTTCACCTTCCGTTTAAATAGTTGCTTAAATATTTATAGCATGTTTAGCTCAAATTTGTTATAATATATAAAATAATTCTTAATTAGTTTTGTCTTCTGTCCATATACTTCCCACTGCATATGATTGAGGCGAAACAGATGCGTGATTTCCAGAGAACTACCCTTATGTCCATACTGTTGCTGCTGTATTTTCTGATGGCAGCCCTGTTACCTGCGCCTGTCTTGGCGGAGGAGGATGTTTTACGGGTTGGCTGCTACGATCTGCGTAACTTTGTCATGCAGGATAAAGATGGCCGTTATACTGGTTACGGCGTCGACTATCTGGACATGCTCAGCCGTTATACCGGCTGCAAATTTCAAATTGTGGTAGCACCTAACAATGATCTGCTCCGCATGCTCAATAGCGGCGAGCTGGATCTGCTTATGCCGGTGGAATTTACCCCGGATCGTGTCCACTCCTATCTTTACCCCACCTATCCCATGGGGGAGCAGATTACCGGTCTGTACACCTTAAAAAGCCGTTCTGATATTTACTATGAAGATTTTAAAACTTTTGCCAACCTGCGAATCGGAGCGGTCAAAGATACTTTTCCCGCCCTGTCTATGGCAGTTTATGCTAAAGCCCACCATTTTACGTACCAGGAATTTTTATATTCCAGCCTTAAAGACCTGCACGAGGCGATAAAAAACGGCCAGGTAGATGCGGTCTGCCGTTCCGGCATGGGGAATATCCCCCTGGATTACCGCCTGGTCGGTATCACTACCGTCAGTCCGTTTTACCTGGTGGCGCCTGTTTCTAAAAAAGACAGTCCGTTTTCCAAGATTGATGAAGCCATCAAGATGATGAACTATGAACATCCGAATTTCACCGGTGACCTGCACGCTAAGTATTTTATAGGCCGTAATGGTACCTCCATCACTGATTTTACCCGGGAAGAACTGGAATATCTGGATGAACATAAAACTTTTACCGTAGCCCTGTTCGAAGACCGCTACCCAGTAGCTTACAAAGGTTTTAGCAGCGGCCAGCCCGATGGCATCTTAAAAGATTTGCTGGATGAGGTGGCCAATAAGACAGGCCTCAAGTTTAAATATGAATTTGTCCCAAAAGGTATCAAGCTTACGGAATATCTGCGCAGCGGCAATGCCGACCTGGTGGCCGGCCTGGTTAATACCGAGGCCATGCAGCATAACTACGCCCTGGTTCTTTCCGAAGGTTTGATGCCAACCACCACCGCTATTGCCGGTCCCAGGGGAGAAATTTACGACGAAAGGCACCCGTACCGGATGGCCATCCCGGAAAATGATGAAGGAACCTTATCCCATCTCAAGAAATTTCACCCCTATCTGGAACTGGTGCCGGCTGCCACTCCTGCTGCCGCCTTACGTGCAGTCAAGAACCATGTAGCTGATGCTACCATGCAGAATTCCGTGGTCCTGAGTTCGTTACTGCAGCATGATGAATTTTCCAATCTCAGCCTCTGGTACACTGCTACCGACGAAGGTAACTTTTCTTATTGCGTAGCAGAACGCAGTACCTTTGACCCCCGGCTTGTCGCTATCATCAATAAAGGCATCCATGCCCTGAGCCGTACGGAAGTCCAGAATATTATTCTTAAACAGGAAGCTTCCATTGATGAAAGCACTACCTGGCGTGATTATCTGGCTCGCTATGCTATAGCGCTGCCGGTAACTTTATTGCTTATCCTGGCTATTGCTGGCGGCTTACTTTATAATATACAGGCCAAACAGCAGCATCTGGCGACCCTGGAACGCCATAACGCAGAGCTGCTTAAAGCCACGGCCACGGCTACAGCGGCCATGGAAGAAAGCCGCCAGGCTAACGCTGCCAAAACTGATTTTCTCAGTCGCATGAGCCATGATATCCGTACGCCTCTTAACGGCGTCATCGGTATGACAGGACTGGCCAGGGAACAAAATAAGGACAGCCAGGTGGCAGATTTTCTGGACAAAATAGATATTTCCAGCCACTATCTGCTGGATTTAGTCAACGATATCCTGGACCTGGCCAAAATTAATGCCGGCAAGATGGAATTGCATCCTGAACCATACACCCAACAAGAATTTATCCAGTATCTGGGCAGTGTCATCAATCCCATGTGTCTGACTAAAAAAATTACTTTCTCGGCCAAGGCGCCGACTTTCGATTTTGCCCTGCTGGTAGATAAGCTGAAATATAATCAGATCACCTTTAATCTGCTGTCTAATGCTGTCAAATTTACACCGGAACATGGTCATGTTTCCCTGAGCATCAGTTCCTATACCATGCAGGGAAAAAACTGTGATTTTTATATCCAGGTAACAGATGACGGTGCCGGCATGAGCGAAGCTTTTCAACGCAAACTATTCCAGCCTTTTGAACAAGAATTACCGGCCGGTACCAGTAATGAAAAAGGCACGGGCCTGGGACTGGCAATCACGTACAAACTGATAAAACTAATGGGTGGTACCATCAACGTACACAGCATCCCGGGACAGGGAACTACCTTTACGGTACATCTGAACCTGCCTACGGTTCCTCTTACGGGACTGAAGACAACGCCTCTTCAAGATGCCGGTGTTAATTTCCTGGCGGGCAGGACCTTACTTATCGCCGAGGACAATCCTATTAACGCTGAAATTTTAAAACGTCTGCTGCAAAAACACGGGGCCAGGGTTCTGATGGCAGAAAATGGCGCTGTGGCTGTGCAAAAATTTAAAGACTCTTCCGGACTAACTGCCATTCTTATGGATGTACGCATGCCGGTACTGGATGGCAAGGAAGCCACCCGGCAGATACGGCAGTCGGGACTGCCTGCGGCGCTAACCATCCCTATCATCGCCACCACGGCCAACGCTTATGACGAAGATGTGGATGCCTGCCTCGCCGCCGGTATGAATTCCCATGTGGCCAAACCTATCGACCCGGCCACCTTATTCAAGACCCTGCAAAAATATCTGCAAGCATAAAAAATTCCGGTCCCGGCAAACTGCCCTAAGCAGCTCACCCTGGACCGGAATTTTTGTTTGTTCACAGAAACCTGGCGCCGTTTAACGCCTGCCCATGCCTGGGATAAATATCTTAGGCCTCCGGATGATATAAGATCCGGATAGAATTTAAGATACAGAGGATGGCCACGCCGGTATCCGCAAATACCGCCAGCCACATGTTGGCATAAATACCTGTCAACCCCAGGACAAAGACGATCAGCTTAATCGTCAGGGCCACCCAGACATTTTCCCGGGCCACCTGCATGGTACGGTGCGCTATTTGCAGTGCGCGGGGCAGGGCACGCATCTGGGAATTCATAAAGACCACATCTGCAGATTCAATGGCTGCATCGGCACCGCTGCCCATGGCGGCTCCTACATCAGCCCCGGCCAGAACCGGTGCATCGTTAATACCATCACCAATAAACATGACGCTGCCGTTTTGAGCACGGATTTTTTTGAGCGCCTGCAGTTTTTCTTCCGGCAGGAGGCGGGCATGTACTTCCTGAATACCTACCTGCTGTGCCACTGCCCGGGCGGCAGCCTCACCGTCACCGGTCAACATCGCCGTCTTTACGCCCTGTTCCTTGATAAACCTGATTGCCGCAGCCGCGTCGTCTTTCACCGTATCCGCCACCAGGATAGTCCCGGCGTAACTGCCATCCACGGCTACAAGAACCTGGGACCCGGGCTCACCTAATCCCTGCTCCGGCAGGGTAACACCCTGTGACGCCAAAAATTGCAGATTACCGCACAAGACAGTTTTACCCTGCAAGGTAGCTTTAATCCCGTGGCCGGCCAGTTCTTCCACCTTTTCCGGCTGCAGCAGGACCAGTCCTTGTGTCTGCGCGGCAGCCATGATACTCCTGGCAAGCGGGTGCGTAGAAACCTGCTCCGCACTGGCAGCCAGCTGCAATATTGCTTTTTCCTGCCAACTGCCTGCTACCGTTAAACGCTGTACCACAAAATTACCTTGCGTAATAGTCCCGGTCTTATCCATGACTATGGTTTTAACTTTACTTAAAGCTTCCAGCACTGCGCCGTTTTTAATTAAAATTCCTGTGCCGGAACCGGCACCAATGCCGCAGAAAAAAGCCAGGGGGACACTAAGTACCAGGGCACAGGG
>ENA-UOYA01003244-UOYA01003244.1-activated-sludge-metagenome-genome-assembly--contig:-NODE-3244-length-14682-cov-6.239762_pt1 | contig 14682 bp, 8 predicted proteins | sample MGYA00238163_ERZ764804 | MGnify/ENA primary metagenome ERZ764804 (study PRJEB28919, sample SAMN05720223) | activated sludge metagenome | isolation source: Anaerobic digester | place: Hong Kong...
CTGGGATCGGCAAGGCCACCCAGGTTGGGATTGAATTGGAGATTGCCGCCCTGAAGGGCGCGACCGTACTCACCATGGGGGTCGAATACCACGACGCTTCCGTTGTGGAGAGCAACCAGCCTTTCAATGATCCTTCCCACCGTGTAGGACTTTCCCGATCCCGTCATGGCGAGCACTGCCAGATGCTCGGTGACCAGTTTATTCACCTCAAGAAAGACCGGCACCGCGTCTTCGCCCCGTTCATAACCCACGAGGTTGCCGATGTGAATGCTGGTCTGTTCATCAAAGCCATAGAAGGCACTCAAGAACTGGTAATCGACCGGCAAAACGCGGCTTCCCGGGTCGAGTGGGCGCCGCGGAATTCGGATCTCGCCGCTCACCGGGTCGCGGTAGCCAATAAGCTCGATCTTCGCCGCGATGGTCTCTCCCGTAACCTGAGCGCCGGGCATCAGTTCGAGATCAGCGGCGGAAGCGCCGAGCCCGGCGTTGTAAAGCGAATTAACGCGCGTGATGCTCACAATCCGCCCCAAGACGTCCGCCTCCGGTTCCTCCTGCCTCTCTTGGTGGCGGATTCGGACGAACTCTCCCCTGCGCGCGGCAAAAGAGGACGACAGAATCATCGTGAGGCGATTGGGATCGCCGGTGTTTCCAACTAACCGTCCCAGTACCGTCTTCATCTCATTCGTTCTCCGGATGGAAGTCTTCAATGCCGGTGAGCCAATCGGTCTCAAGTTGCCGTTTACGGATTTGGTCTTCAACTCCGCTACGATATGCATCGACAAAATTCGGAATCGTCTCGGCGATTTGGCTCGCCAGGAACAAGGGGATCGGCACGGGTTGGTTCCCGTTTGAAACTGTGAACGAAGTGATCTCTCCAGCGAGCCGATCTAGACGTTCTTTCGTCCACCCCGGCGCGTCGCCGATCAACTGCACAAGTTGCGGCGCGTTTTGATCCACGGCTCGCATGTGGAAACCGATGACTCCGCCCGCCGCAACCTCCGCCGGCTCCATGCGTGGCGTCTTTATGTTCATGCGGAACGCGGCGGTTCGCGTTTGCTTTTCCAGGATTCCGTGCAGGAAACGCCGCACGCCGACACTGGAGATGGCAGGTTGTGAATCGACCAAGTGGCGAACCTTTTCGTAATCCACCTCCTCTGTCCCGAGCAGGTGCTGACGGCCGTCCACGGTTCGCAGGTCCTGCTGCGCTACGTAAACGATCGCACCAAAGCGTTCCGATGCCAGTGAAGCTATGACCGTACCTTGCGGGTTCCACGGGAACAACAACGCCTGATTGCCGGTCCAGAACCGTGCGATCTCAGTGATCGCATTGTCGTACGCGCGCCGGTAGCCCAAGTTCTCTGCCGCCTCACCGGTGGGCACCATGCTTCGATTGAGTACTAGAGGGCAATCCATGAGGATGAGGTCCGGCCGGTCCGGCCCACGAACTGCTGCGGAGGCCATCTGGTAGGCCTGCCGCACCCCGATCAGTTGAAATCTCTTCCACTGATCTTCATAATCGATGTCGTCGATTTCGCAGGCGCTGTCCTGGCCAGTTGTCCGAATGAGGCTATCCTCAACGGCCAAGTCGACGCGCACGGCGGCGGAGGCGTACAGCAGGCCGCCCCATACCGGTCGCGTTGAGACACTCGTGGCAATTCCGGATACCTTTAGATCCAGCCGCTCCGGCACGCGGTAGAATCGCACCAGACCCGACTGCTTGAAAAACGGTGCGATAGCTTCGATATCCCGGTTCTGCTTGAGAATACGACCCACGGTGCCTGGCAAGTGAATCTGGGTCATCACCGCAAGGCGCTGAGCAAGTGATCTTGCAGGCGCCGCAATCGTGTCACTCATCGTGTCCGTTCCTCCAATTCCGCGGCAAACGGCTCATAGGGACTTTCCGACAGCACCTTCCGGCCGATCTTCGTCAGTCGTCCGTCCCTGGCCAAGCCCTGAGTCGCCAGTTCCGTCATGAGCTTACTCGCAATTGGGGCCGGCATGTAAAGGTAGTCGGACTTCAGGAGCGAATTCAGCGCTTCCTCTTCCGAAGAGAACTCTTGCGAACAGAGGTGCAGCATAAGCGTAAAGTGCCCTGGCGAGATGTCGAAGCTGGAGGCGGCCTCATTAACGCGGTCCAGTGGCTTTCCAGCGAGTTCGAACAGTTCGTCCACCCACGCCGTCAGTTCGGCCCTGGCATCGAGCAGCGCCAGAGACCATAGCGGAAGACAGGTCGCAGCAAACAAGCCGGCATGCGGATGCCTACGGTAGAAGCATGTGTTGATCACACCGTTGTCCCACGAGCCTGATGGGCGAGCGGGCACCTGGAATGTCCCTTTCAGTTGAAACCGGACTTCGCTCGCCAGCAGACGAGCCAGGGCAGGCGCCAAAGAGTCCTGGACCGTACCGACGCTCAAGATCTCCCAGTCCAACAGGGTGGTGATGGAGCCAATCTGAAACGGTGGGACAAGCAGAAACACACGTCCCGGTTCCTGGGACCATTCCAGCCATTCGCTCTGCGGGTTCTTTGCCAGCTTTTGAAACTCTCCGCCGAAGAACAGGCAGACACCCGGCTCTGGTTCCCCCTGATCAACAGGCTTCGCATTGAGCAAGTCCACAAACCGCCGGCCGCGCACGTGGTCGCGCAAACCACCGCCTAGCCAGACAGACGCGTTCATGCAACAGGCCCTCCCAACGTGTAAGTCCGTCGCAGGAAGCCTTTCATCACGAGCTCGTCTGCCTCCTCCTGGCCAAGGTCCGGGTCCTGCTTTGCATCGAGCGCAGTGATGATCGTCCGCCACCGTGTGAATGTGACGCCCGTCTGTGCGAGCAACTTCTCTCCTTCTGTTGCCCACTCCCCGCGCCGATCCTGAACGAGTTGCTTGGCCGCCTTGAGGCTTCCAGCAGCTTCCAAATCGGCCGCATCCAAGGTCTTGTACGGGGCAAGCCCTCGGGTCGCGCGGAGGTCATTCAGAGCCTTCTCGGTCTGAGTCAGCTCGGTGTCTCGAAGCAGTCGTGCCCGGTAGTCCCTCGCCTGGTTTTCCAGCGTGACGATATAGCCTCCCAACTTGTTCAGCGCAACCGCTGGCCCCTTGAGTAGATCTTTCGCCGCAGTCATCAAAGGTTGAAAGTTGCCGAGCTGAGCAGCCCGATCGTGCTGATCAAACAGCGTCTCGATGTCGTCGAAGATCGCCTCTTCGAGTTCCGAGCGAATCGCCGCTGGGTGCTTTACCAGCTCCGCGAAAGACGGTAGATCCTTCGGATAGGAGAAATCATCGGGAACGTCCTTCAACTCCCTCGCTAACTGATCCAACTGCTGCGTGTAGGCGTTCAGGCGGTCGTGCAGGCTCTGGTAACCCTTGCGCAACTCGCGGAACCCTGTCGCAATCTGGCCGTCCATTTCATCGAGCTTCAGCGCGGTTCCGCCGACGCCGTCGAGCCCAACCTCCCGCGCCAATTGCTGAAGCTTGGATAAGGCCTCCGCAATCTTTAGATCGCGAAGACTTTGCTTCAGGGTTCCCGCCTCAGTGCTTTGCAGTTGTTGGGTCGTGCCAACGGGTTCCTTGACCTCCAGCGCACCAGTCAGGATGTTCTGGATCTTGTTGAGACTTCGCGTAAACAAAGCTATCGGGAATCGCGGCCACTGCTTCACTTCGGACGACATCGCGCTGGCGACAACATCGATCTGCTCAATGATCCGGTCTTTCAACTCGAGGGCGTTGTCGGCGAAAATCTCGGCGCGCCGAATACGCTCCCACAGCGGCCGAGTGTCATCCTCAAAGTTCAGCGTCTTCAGGTTCTCATCGGATTTCAGCCTCTGATACTCGTCGGCGTCATAGACTAGGCCGACCATTCCACACGCCTTGATCCGCAGTTGGGCGGAACGGACCAACTTCGAGATGTCCCGATCAGGCGCCGCCTCGAGCACGTCGAGCTCGTCGAGGAGCTTTCTGGCGGCGTCGAGCTTGTTCCTGGCGTCAATCGTCTTCGAGCCAGGCTTCTTCAGGTTGAGCGGTCCGAAATAGTCCAGAACCTTGCCCTCACCAAAGACTTGCTCCATCTTCGCGACGATGTCCGGGTATTTCCCGTTCAGCCAGTTCGAAGCCTCCTGAATGGAATTGCGGATCTTCTGTCGCTCCACGAGCCGGTATCGCTTGTCCGTCTTCCCCGTGCCCGCAACCGCCTCGGCGTACCCATTCCGGCAGGCCAGAACCATCCATTGCTCGAAGGTGTCCTGAGGGCGGCTTCCCTCCCACACATAGCCCCAAAACCACTCCTTCTTCGCATCCCCATACGTCCAGTCCGCGCCACGCAGCAGGCGCTCGATCACGGAAACAAAGAATGCCGGCACTCGCGGCTCAGCCGAGTCGTTCAGCGGATCGAACAGACCTGCACGCTCATCCTCCTGATATCCAGCAGAAACCGCCTTTGGCGAAACGGCCATTTTACGGAGCGCCGACAGCACATCCTGCGGCGAGAGCCCGTCTTTGGGGTCCAGGTCCTCGAGCTTTCGTGGTTGTGCCGGCTCGACTAACAATTTGCGCCACGCCTCGATCAGAAGCGTGCGGTCCTCCTCCGTCATCGGCCCGCCAGGTCGAAATGGCCAAGCAATGCGGCCGGCCTCATTCAGCTTCCTCCGCCATCGGTGAACTTCCGCTTTCAGGGATCGCAACAGGGACTGCAAGCGGTTGGAGAACGGGGTCGTGAACCGCTCCGGACGGTAAACAAGCTGTTTGGCAAGCGATCGGGGAAGGCCGATCTGCTGCAAGATCTGCTCTTCGTTCTGATTCAGCCAATACAGCAGCAGGTACTCCTGCGCGTCCTTCAGCGTCTTCGTCGGGGCGCTCGCGAACCGGTCGGCCAGGTGCCGGGATGAGGTAAAGGCGAGGACCGGCGTCCGCCCTTCATCGGCGAACTGGGACGCCGCCGCCTCACACAGTTGCGTCAGTTCGTCCTCGCTGCGGACGTAGGCGAGGATCACCCTGCCCTCTGGATGCAGATTCAGCGCGTCAAACCGGAGGAGGCCCCCGCGGGCCTTGCCCTTTCCGGACAGGGTTACAATTGCCGGGACATTGGTCTTCAGAGCCGGGCTGACCGGCTCGTAATCCCAGTGGTCGTCCAGTGCGCGCATCAGCCCGGTCAGGATCTGGCGCGCCCGGTCCTCGTCCTTTTGTCCTTTTGCTTCTTCCAGCGCCCTTTCGAGGGCCGCCGAATCATCCGGGTCACGGAAGATGAGCGCGTTATGCGTCTGCTTCCGGTAACGCAGGTTCAGCCGGCCGAGCATCGCCATGCTGGGTCCAACAAAACCGGCGCCACTGGACGGGAGACGATCCTCCGCCACCAGCGAAGCCCACAATGCACGAGCCGCATCCTCACTCCCAGGGTGCGGGTAAAGCATCGCCACAAGCTGTACAAAGTCGCTCAGCGTTTGTGGAATCAGCAGCGTATGCCGGCCGGGCTGGCTCACCTTCCCCTGCGTCTCATGGATGGCGTAGGTGCTCAGGTTAGCCAAGAGCTGCCGCAGGTCGAGCGGCTCATCCACGCCGGGCATCACCCAGCGACCCTTCTCCCTCTTCGCCTTGGCTGAGCGAAGCGCATCCGAGCATGCCTTCTCTTCCCACTCCACCCGCGTGTACAGCATCGCAATGGGTTCATCAAACTCGTTGCGAGCGTTGAGCAACGCCTCCCGCTGTTCCGCCGTGAACGTCTTGAGCGGTACCGGAAGCTGCCCGTAGAGCAGATCCCTGGCGGCCGGCAGGTGGGCCTTGGCGAGCTTCAATTCGCCAAGTGCGTTATGGTCGAGCACGTGCTCGCGAAGCCGGTTAGATGCCCGCACGGCATTGTCGAACAGCTCGCCGATCGTTGCCGGCGCATTCTTCCCCTGAAGATTGGGATCTCGCAGTACGCCGTCAACATTCGCCATGATGACGTTGAACCAGCCGAAGTTGCCGGCACCCATGGTGTAAGCCGCTTCCACCAGCCCGGGCAGATACTGCTGCGGGAGCCTGCCGGCCGCCCGCAGTTGTTCAACGAAATCGCTCACGTCCGAGAAGCTGTTTGGGGTCAGGTCAACCAGCTCGAACCGCCGCGCCGTCGATTGCAGCTCTCGCAGTTCGTCGCCGATTGCCGGCGAGCAAAGCGCCACATAGCGCAGCCAGGGCAATTTGCGGCGCGGGTCCTCCTCCTTGATCGCCTTGCCCAGCAGTTTGATGGCGCGACCGTCCAGGTAGGTGAGTTCCTCGCGTTCCAGACCGAAGGTGGCTGCCTCGGCGGCTGTTTCCAGTTCATCGAGCACAATCAGCAGATACCGAATGCCAAACTGCGACAGGTACCGGTAGGCCGCCTCGCACAGCCGCGTAACGAGCTGTGGGTCTTCGTAGAGCGCCTCATCCGAGTGGCCCGCCGCTACTTCGAGGGCATCGGCCAACTTCGACGCCTCAAAGCCCAGCACAAACAGCCGGTCGTACGCCTGCCGGGCGATTTGCCCCTGGATCGAGCCATCGAAGCTTTCGCGGGTCAGTGGAAGCAACGCCTTGTAAAGCCCATAGCCGAACCAGTTGTCGACGTTCTGGTACTCGTTCGCGATTTGTGAGTAGCGCAGGTAGAGTCCCAGGTACTGGCTGCGGTCGTTCTCGTCGTAGAAGAGTTGCGCCTCCTTCAGATCGCCGGCTTCGTCGCGTACGTGCCAACCCTTGGATGCGTCGTTGATCTGCCCGATCAGCTCGTAACCCAGTCGCGACTTGCCGACGCCCCATGGCGCAACCACTGCGAAAACATGAGCGAACCCTTCCTGCTCCGCATCCACGATGTGGATGAACTGCCGGAACGTCTCGTAGAACTGCCCCTGGCCGACAATGGGATGGGTGAGCGGATAGCCGGAGACGCCGGTCGCGGCCCATTGATGGACCTTCCATTGTTCCGAAGAGATCACGTTCTTGGGCGATTCTTTCATCTCGAACCTCAAAGGGGCGTCTCAACCACGCCGACGCCGGCTGTAAGGCCGCCGGCGGGCCGCGCGGCCCGGATGGAGGCCAGCTTCAGCCTGGCCCAGAGCTCGCACTCGGTGCGGATGGCGGCAGTCACCAGGCTCCCGAGCCTGCTGAAGTACCGATTGCCGAACGCCCGGTAGCAGGCATTCGAAAACTCTTCGTCGATGATGTAGCCCCTCCGCCGGGTCAAACCGGAGAAATCAGCGATGCGCCAGACCCGTTCCCGCAGGAGCAGGTTGATCACCGGGCCGAGGCGAGAATCGAGGTCCAGGGGTCTGCCGCCCGGCGGCCTCAGCAGCGTCACCCCGAGCCGCGCCAACACCCGCTCGATCAGTTCACCGAGCGTGCCGCACTTCACTTCCTCGCCCGTGGAGAGCGTCACGAAAACAAGAACCTGCCAGGGTGCGTGCGCGTGGTCGAATTGATCCTCGGGAAGCTCCAGCGTAAGCTGGCTGCCCGAGCGCTCCGCCGCCCAGGCTTCCTGGGTAAAGACCATCTGAGCAAGCAAGAACGCCCACGGACGTGCCAGCACCCAGCCAACCGTGGACCGGAGCCGCACGTCGCGGCCCGCTTCATCATCCGATAGCGGGGCGATAGTGCCTGCGAGCACAGCGTGGGCGTCGGTGGGTGGCGGGTCCGCAGGATCGGGAAGACGCATCAGCCGTCCCTGCTGCCAGCAGCTCTGCGGGCTGAGCGGATCGACGTCGGGCAGCGCTTTCACAGGTACGCCCTGGCCGCCTTCGATCAGCGCGGCGGTGGAGGCAAGCACCCGGACCAGGCGCGGATAGGCGACGGCCTGGTCGGCCGACGCTCCGAACAGCGAAAGTTCAATGTCGTTGAAACCGGTTGCTTCGAGCCGGGCCTCCGGCAGCAGCTTCCGAATGGCGGAGCTCGCTGGCGCAAGCCTGCCAATTGCGGCGATCAGCTCCCGCACATTCCGGCCGGCGCCGTACTCCTTCAGCCGCGCAGCCAGGATGGATAGCCAGGCGGACCGGAACTCAGATGCGCAGGCAAATACTGCGGCGACCGCTTCCTGTTCGTTGAGAGACTCCGCGACGAGTTGGGCCAGGAGGGGCGATGCGACCAAACGCGAGCCATCATCCGAACGGTACCAAAGGCCCAAGGATACTCCGGGAATCCATGCGTCGAGTCCCGTGTCGCGGACTTCACCGCGCGTGAGAAGAACGGACACGGCCTCGACAGGGAGGGCGCGAGATCGCTTCATCTTGCCTCCGCCGGCGCCGTGGACTCCGCGTCTTTCAGAGTCCGGTAGAGCATGTCAAGGTCCGGAAACAACTTGGGTGCGCCAGTGACATCGAGGCCATTCGAGGCCAGACGCCCAAGCAGGTCCCGGTCTGGCGTGTGGTCGCCGTGCTGAATCGCCCGTTGCGCTTCAATCAGGCAGGTCTCGGAGAGACGTCGCTCGATCAACGCCTCGATCAGGAGCTTCGCCGCGGTGACCAGCCGCCCGGCCGTACGCAAGCACCGCTCACGCGTTTCCCACAGCATAAGGATCTGTTCTGCGGTATCCAAGAGTTGCGATGGAAGCGGTAGTTCCAGCAATTCTTCTTGAGAGATCTGTGGTTGAACGCCGCCGTAAGTTATTTTCTCCTGGAGGCACTTTCCAGCCGAACCATTGAGCCACGCGGCGACGGCGGCGGCTATTGCTTCGCGGTCAAACTCCAGTCTGATGAGGTGACTGCTGATGCAAGCATCAGAATCTTCAGCCTGCGCCTTGACAGCGACTCCGACTGATCCGGTACGCACTACGAAAGCACACCGTGGATTTACTGTCGCTTTCGGAGGAACCTTGACATCCATTGGAATTCGCGGTGCATTCGTAGTGTCCAGCCTACCGGAAGTGACTTCGCTCACGGTGATATACGGCCGCCCAGTCGCACTGAACTCGCGGTATTCGAATCCGTTGCTGACTTTCGGTTTGAGGTCGCGGATGCATACGCCGCCTGCTTCATGGCAAGCCTTCAGGACGGCCATGGCTCGCCGCCCGTAGTATTTCCCATCCAGTCGCGCGTTCAGTCCCGAAGCGGCTAATCGGTTGAACTTCGTGTCCTGAATCCCCAGAGCTCCTCTTACAGCTTCCGGGCAGGCGAGGGCGTCCAGCTCTCTTTGCAGCGCAGCCGCTCGTTCCCTCAGCCGCTCAGCCTGCCGGACCTTGTCGCCGATGTACCGCTGAGCCTTTATGTCAGGTCTCGGGAGGAGGATCCGTTTGAAGTTGTATAAGTACACATGCTGCTGAACGCCGCCGCCAGCCTCTCGTTCCAGAAATGCCTGCCCGTACCGCGAGACAATCCACGCAGCCAGGAAGTAGTTGTCGTAGTCTTTGCTGTTGGGATTGAACTTGATGGTGTCCTGATTCGAGTTGCCTTGCCCGAGACTGGCCGGCCAAACGGCGCAAAGTCCGATCGTGCCTGAGGTGGATACGACGATGTCGCCTGGACCGACCCGCGACTTCTTGAGCAATGCGTGCGTCTCGCGGGTCACGTAGCTCAGGCCAGCATGGTTCACAAGAGGAGATCCCAATGCCTCTGCCTTGACGTACGGTACGCCATTCTTTTCATCGCTCCACTCAATGTGATTGCAGAGGGCGTAGGCACCGAATTGCCACGGCTCACAAACCTTTCCCACAGGCATCGAGTCGAATCCGGCCGCGGAGAGCTTGGCTTTCGCATCGAAATAGGCGCGGGAGTAAAAGCCCGTGTCCAAGCGCTCATCGAGTAGCTCGGCCACGGGCACGCGAACATGTTTGTTGGCCGGCATCACTCCCCTCTCACGTACGCCCCCACGATGGCGGCCAGATCGTTCGGCAGACCCTTGCTGTAATCCTCGACGTTGTTCTTGACCTCATAGCCCAGGCTGTCGGCCACGCCCATGAACACATCAGTCTGCGGCTCGTCCTCAAACTGGTCGGGGGCATCTTTCCTCGCCTTCCGCTTCTGCAAGTAGAGGATGCTGGTCTTAGCGCCGGTGCCGGAGAGCTTGAAGGCGTCCTGCGGCAGACTGATCACGGCTTTCACAATAGCCTTGCCGCCGTGGAATTGCCCGGTTTCCTCATCCTTTTTGCCCATGATGTACTCCCGCACATAACGGTCGCCTGAGTTGCACAGCACGCCATCTGGCACGATGATGAGCAGCCGGCCGCCGGGCTTCAGCAACTGAAGGCAACGGTCAATGAAGATGATGGCCGGATCGATGCTCATCGGGCCGATCGGCTTCCAGATGCCCTTGTTGTTCGGATTGCCGCCCATCGCCAGGCCCTTCACGGAAGGTGAATAGGTGAACTGGTCTTGGCGGCCGTTGACGGGCGTCAAGTCGCTCCGGTAGAACTGGAGGATTTTCTCCATGTCCTCCTCGTACCTTCGCCGCGCCTCCTCCTGGCCCTTCTTGAATTTGGGAGTGCCGAACGGAGGGTTGGTGCAGATCAGGTCGAAGCTCGCCGGTTTGAGCTGCGGCGTAATCCGGGAGTCCGTGCGCAAGTAGAGAACCTTGGGAGCGCCAAGCAGCGCCATGTTGACCCGCGCCAGCATCACCATGCGCGGCGTGTTGTCCGCCCCAACGAAGCTGTGGCGGCACATGTCCTTGAACAGCTTTTCTCGCCGTACATCGGCTGACGTCTCTTTGCCCAGAAGCTCGCCCAGGGCGCGCTCGAGATAGCCGAGCGCTACGACACCGAACCCGAACGTGCCCCCCGCCGGGTCGCAGAAACGAAAGGCCGGCGTGCCGTCGGCCCGGCGAGCGGTCAGCAGTTCGGGTGTCTCCTTGACGATGTCGTGGAACGCAATCTCAAGCATGGCGTGCTTGACGGGTGCCGGAGTGAGGTAGACGCCCAGGCCGCCCTTGGAGTCGAAGTTCGCGCGCAGGAAGACGTCAAAGGCGCGCCCCAGCGCATCGGCGGCGACGTCGGCGAGCGTGCCCGCCTGCTTCACGATCCGGCCGCGGTTGTCGGTCACCGGGCCCAAATTCTGGATGAGATCGAGCAGTGTCTCGTGATTGCGCGGCTGGTCGAGCCGTAGGTGGGTCTGTTCGTCGAAGATCGGATGGTTGTTGCCGTCGTCGTCGGTCACGACGTAGTCCGGGTGGGTTTTGAAGTGATCGAAGGCCGCCTGGATCTGCTTGACTGCCTCCTTGCCATGGCGCTTCACGTAGGCGGCATTGAAGATCTCGCCCAGGTTGTACTTCTTTCCTTCGAACTGAAAGTTGAGGCTGTCACGGTCGTGGTGGAGCCGGAACGATTCCAGAAACAGGAACTTGGCGACCTCCTCGATGATGTCGTTCTTGTCGTTCACCCGGTCTTTCACCGTCTGGTAAACCTGCTCGTGGAAGGCGTTGAAGCCGTTCTGGAGCCGGTCGTACATCCTCATCGACCAGCGGTAGGTGGGGTCGGCTTTGATGCGCTTGTAAAAGACGATCTCCCGGGCACTCGGCAGTTGGTCAATCTCATGGGCGGGGTACTCGAGGCTGAAGGCACGTTCGTTGCCAGTACCGTCAGAAACGAGGCCGAACTTCGGGTAGGCGTCCTCGGCCGTTTCAGCGGGCGTAAGGTCCCACATGCGCTGCTGGATGTTTTCGGCGCTGGCCTTCTCCCAAGCTCCCGGCGGCAATGCCATCAGGAAGAGCCTCGGCGTTTCGATGCCTTGCTGGAGGCCCCAGACGATAACGGCGGCCTCCTCTTCGCTGCTCGAATCGATGGCGAGCTTGTGGTCGAAGCCGAGTCCTCTGGCTTTCTCCTCGAGCGCTGTGAGCGTCTTTCTTAGATCTGTCTTCTCTTTCATTTCCTCTCCGGTTACTTCCTCAATCGAACGAGGCCCGGCCCGAAGACCTCCAGTGAGGGCGACTCGCGCGCGATCGCCAGGATCTGCGCCACTGACGTCACGAAGCCCGATGGCAGAAGCGACAGCACCTGCTGTGCGGGCACGGGCCTGCCGCCCTGGGACCGGACAATGTCGATGATGGCGTCTTGAAGCTTTTCCTTCGGCGACCTGTCACCCAACTTCACGGTGGGCGCCGTTGCGCCCGGCTCCAGGACGAATCCGTCCAGGCAAGCCAGCATAAGCCATAGCTGGTCGCGAGTCCATGTGCTGCCGGCCTCGACCGCCATGGCGTGCAGCTCGTCGAGTCGGCGCGGCTTGGAGCGAAGCGCGGTGACCAGTCTTTCGAAGATGACCTCCGTCATATGGTGTGTACCCCTCGGGTGTCCGCCGGCGCGGCAAGCATTGCACCCGCCGCGCGGTGAACACGATGGAACACCTCCAGCGCATCGTTCCACAGGCGGTCCCAAGCGGCTTCGGCTTCGAGCCGGTCATGTTGATAACGCCGTAGTGCGCGGTCCCAGTGCTCACGCTCGTCGCGTGGGATGTTCGGAACCAGTAGTTGGCTGAGTGCGCCCGAGTTCAGGAACTGGCGCGCAGAACCCCGAGCGAGCAGACGCATTTGCATCCGAACCAGGGGGCTGTTCAGAATGATCGCCCAGGCGCCGGGCGTCTCGCGAAACCGCATTCGCTCCCAGTGGTCGGTGACATGAATTTCTTGGCGAGGGATTTCGCCTGCGAACGCCACGGTGGGACTTGAGACCAACAGTGAGACGAGGACTTCTTCCCGGCGCAGAGGATCGCGATAGACCCGGCCTGGCCACTCCACCGCCTGCGGTTCTGGTATTCGAGCAGCCGTGAAGTCCGTGGCCACGTCCGAAATGCGGAGACAACGAAGCCTGGGAGGCCCAGGAAGCGCCACCGGCAAACGGCTGCGGTGGGGTTGCTCCGGCGCGAGGAAGCGGTCGAGCGGCTCCCAAGCCAGCTCGTCACGCAGGTGATGGCGCAGAATATCGAAAAGCGCATGCCCTGGTACCAAGGAGTCTGAAAGGGAGGCACGCGGAACCCGGCGCCACCAGTTCGTGGTCTCCGTGGCGATCTGGTGCTGCCAAAAGTGAAGCGTTTCGGGTGGGCAGGTTCGGTCCATGGCTGCCTCGGCTAGCCGGCTCAGGGATTCCTCGCCGGCCAGAATAGCGTCGAGCAACGACCAGGCGCGCTCAGCCAACGCCGGAGCTTCGGGTGGCGGGGGAAGCAGAGGAAGTTCCTTCAGCGCGCGCATGGTGACTCGCGGCAGAATTGCAGCCCCTGCGGCCCTCAACAGGAGTTCCGCGTAGGCAGGCTGGTTCAGGCAGACCGCCACCCAGAAGCCAGTTGGCCGCGACACTCCGCGAAGCAGGTAACAATTGCTGTCGATGGGGTGGCGGTAAAGGCGCGACGTTGCCCAAGCTGCTCTTACCGGGGCGAGCTTGTTGACAGCAATGTCCCCCGGAAGGACGCTGGTGCGATCCGAAGTAGCCGGGGGGCGCCAGTGGACCTGGGAAAGCCGCCAGCGCAGGGCGAGGAGATTCGCCTGTCGGTACACGGGGCCACCTGGGCCCGTCGAAGGATCAGGCCCTCCAGTATCTCTTTTTCCTTCAATAACTTCTACGAATTCCGCCAGCCGGCGGCGTTCGGCGATGACCCAAATCAGAGCGGACGCAGGACTCAGATAGAGCCCCGGATCCCAGCTCGCGCCGTTGAGGCGGTTTGGGGAGAGCCGAGTTGTGAGCTGCCGGTTGGGACGTATCACCAATGCCCCAGTTTAGCACTTCTGTCCAACAGAAGTCAAGAATTTGTGTGTCCACATGGAAACACTCTTGACTCGATATGTGCCAATGTTGCACAATCGCTATTGTGAGTCCACATGGAATATGTTCTAATGCGATCCAAGTCTTGGCAAGTTCGGTTCTTGCAGAAAAGAGTGGAATTTCTTGAGAGGTGCAATTAAATGAGGATCCTTCACACGGCAGATTGGCATCTGGGGCGGAGCCTGCACGGCCAACCCCTTCTGGAGGATCAGGCCTTCATCCTTGATCAGTTCGTTGCGCTCGTCAGCGAACTGAAACCGGATGTGGTTTTGGTCGCTGGTGACGTCTATGACCGGGCGGTCCCACCCTCGGAGGCGGTGTCCCTACTGGACGAAATCCTGTCCCGAATTCTAATCCGGCACAGAACGCCGGTCGTCCTGATCCCCGGCAATCACGACAGTCCGGAGCGGCTCACGTTCGCGTCGAAGCTCCTGGCCGCCGAAAACCTCCACCTATACCGAAGGTTTACCCCCGACAATGTCATTACGGTTGCGGACGGCCACGGAACCGTCGACATCTATAGCGTTCCGTTCGCTGAACCGCCCGTAGCCCGGATGGAGTTGCAGTCTGAGGCGATTGTCGACCACAACACTGCGGTACAGGCAATCGTCGAGCGCATCCGGAGCGGGCGGGTGGCTGGGCGCAGATCGGTGCTGTTGACCCACGCCTTCGTCGCCGGCGGCATCGCGAGCGAATCCGAGCGCCCGCTGACAGTGGGAGCGGTGGGTGCGGTCGAGCCCGCCGGGCTGGCCGGATTCTCCTACGTGGCCTTGGGACACCTGCACCGTCCTCAGTCTGCCGGTCAGGACCATATCCAATACGCCGGCTCCATCCTTCCGTACAGCTTCGGCGAGGCGAGCCACTGCAAGTCAGTCAACCTGGTTGAAATTGACCCGTGGGGCACCTGCAAGGTGGAGCGGGTGCCGCTCCGGCCACTGCACGCGGTTCGATGCGTGGAGGGTATGTTCGAGGACCTGAGGCGTGGTGCGGCGGCTGGGGAGGACCCGAACGACTACCTTATGG
>ENA-UOYA01003247-UOYA01003247.1-activated-sludge-metagenome-genome-assembly--contig:-NODE-3247-length-14671-cov-5.594691_pt1 | contig 14671 bp, 15 predicted proteins | sample MGYA00238163_ERZ764804 | MGnify/ENA primary metagenome ERZ764804 (study PRJEB28919, sample SAMN05720223) | activated sludge metagenome | isolation source: Anaerobic digester | place: Hong Kong...
CGAGATACAGGCATGTGACTGGAGTTCAGACGTGTGCTCTTCCGATCTGGGAAACCCGGGCCCCGGCGGCTGGGGCGCGATCCTCATGTACGGCGGACACGAGAAGGAGCTGTGCGGCGGCGAGGCCGGCACGACCAACAACCGCATGGAGCTGATGGCCGCCATTCAGGCGCTGGAGGCCCTGAACAAGCCCTGCAAGGTCGAGCTGCACACCGACAGCCAGTACGTGAAGAACGGCATCACCGAGTGGATTCGGGGCTGGAAGGCGCGCGGCTGGAAGACCGCCGACAAGAAGCCGGTGAAGAACGACGACCTCTGGCGGCGCCTGGACGAGGCCCGCCAGCGGCACGAGGTCGACTGGCGCTGGGTCAAGGGCCACAACGGCCACGAGCACAACGAGCGCGCCGACGCCCTGGCCCGCAAGGGGCTGAAGGACGCCAACGGGGGTTGAACCCGGCTCCGCGCGCACGCTCCGCGCGGATTTTTTGTTAGACCACCCTGTCGGCGAAGGCATGATGGCGGCGTCCTGGGGACCGAGGAGACGCCATGCTGTACGCCCTGCTCTGCTACAACCACGAGGATGTCGTCTGCGGCTGGTCCGAGGCCGAGGACGCCGCCGTCATGGAGAAGCTTGCCGCGGTTCAGGACGGCCTGCGCGCCGAGCGCAAGCTCGGCCCCGTGGCGCGCCTGATGCCGACCAGCTCCGCCATGACGCTGCGCAAGGATCAGGAACCCCCGATCATCGTCGACGGCCCGTTCGCCGAGACCAAGGAAGCTTTGCTGGGCTTCTACATCCTCGATTGCGTCGACGCCGACGAGGCGTTGGAAATCGCAAAGCGCCTGGGCGAGGCCAACCCCGGCGGCAGCTATGAACTGCGGCCCGTCCGCATGTTCCAGCCCAACTCGGCCGCCGCCGGATGACCGAAGCGGCCTGGATCGAGGCGGCGCTTTCCGGCGCGCGTCCCCAGGCCATGGGCGCGCTGCTACGCTATTTCCGCAACCTCGACACCGCCGAGGAGGCCTTTCAGGAAGCCTGCCTGCGAGCCCTGAAGTCCTGGCCCAGGAACGGGCCGCCGCGGGACCCGGCGGCCTGGCTGATCATGGTGGGCCGCAACGCCGGCATCGACGCGGCGCGCCGGGTCTCGCGCCAGCAGGCCCTGCCCGACGACGAGGCCGCCGTCTCCGACCTGGAGGACGCCGAAAGCGATCTCGCCGATCGACTGGACGGTTCGCACTATCGCGACGACCTCCTGCGCCTGCTGTTCACCTGCTGCCACCCGGACCTGCCGGCTACTCAGCAGATCGCCCTCGCCTTGCGCATCGTCTGCGGACTGTCGGTGCGCGAGATCGCCCGCGCCTTCCTGGTGAGCGAAGCGGCGATGGAGCAGCGGATCACCCGCGCCAAGGGGCGCATCGCCAGGGCCGGCCTGCCCTTCGAGACCCCCAATGCGGCGGACCGGGCCGCCCGCGTCGGCGCCGTCGCGGCGATGATCTATCTGGTCTTCAACGAGGGCTATTCGGCGCGGGCCGCCCAGGCCGGCGCCCACAACGACCTCTGCCATGAGGCCATCCGCCTGGGCCGTCTGCTTCTGCGCCTGTTTCCCACCGAGCCCGAGCTCATGGGCCTGCTCTCGCTGATGCTCCTGCAGCACGCCCGGGCCGCGGCCCGCTTCGACGCGAAAGGCGAGGTCGTCCTGCTCGAGGCGCAGGATCGCGGGCTCTGGAACGCCCAGGCGATCGGCGAAGGCCTGGCCCTGCTGGACAAGGCCATGCGCCACGTCCGCAGCGGACCCTATCAGGTTCAGGCCGCCATCGCGGCCCTGCATGCGCGGGCTACGGCGCCGGACGACACCGACTGGGCGCAGATCGAACGACTCTATGCGACGCTGGAGCGGATGGAGCCGTCGCCCGTGATCACGCTCAATCGGGCCGTGGCGGTGTCGAAGACCGCGGGTCCGGAAGCCGCCTTGGCCGTAGTGGAGCCGCTGTCCGGTCCCCTGGCCAACTATTTCCACTTCCACGGCCTGAGGGGCGGCCTCCTGGCGCAACTCGGGCGGAGCCGCGAGGCCGCGGAAGCGTTCGGCCGGGCCATCGCCCTGGCGGGCACGCCGGCCGAGGCGGCCCATATACGTCAGCATCTGGATCGCCTCGCGCTTACCGGTCAAAATTGCACCGACTGACCCTTGCATACCTGGACGTGCGAGCTCACATCTGCACTATTCCAAGCTTGGCCTCTTGAAAGTTCGATCTCGGAATACAACGTTCGATCTGGAACGGGATAGGAGCTCATGATGTCACCCGCGGTCCAGAGCCGACCGGATGTCGAGGTCTTCCAGGAGATCGCGGTCATCGAGCATTTCATGCGGATGGCGATCCAGCGGCACCTGCCGCCGGGCATGACCTACGCCCACTACGAGGCGCTGCAGCACATGGTGCGCGAGGGCGACGGCCAGACGCCGGTCCAACTCGCCAACGCCATGCTGATGAGCAAGGCGGCGATGACCAACGTGCTTCAGAAGATGGAGCAGGCCGGGTGGATCGCCGTGCTCGCCGATACGTCGGACCGTCGCAAGAAGCGGATTCGGATCACGCGCAGCGGACTGGACGCCCACGCCAGCGTGCTGCGCGCGTTCCGCTGGAAGTCCGACGCCCTGCGCAGCGCCTTCACCGAAGCCGAGTTTCGAGACGCTCTACCGTTCCTGAAGGCCCTCAGGGTCTTCCTCGAAGATATCAGCGTTGCGACGGACGCACCTGCAGTCGCGTTCCATCGCTGATCCCGACGACCTCGACGGCGCCGCCGGCGCTGAGGCTTTCGCCCGCCTGCAACTCGGCCGGCCACTCCTTGCCATCGATGGCGATGCGGCCGCGCCCGTGATGGAAGTCCTGCACCGCCTGACCGACCTGGCCGACCAGCCGCGCCACATTGTCGTTGATGTCGCCGCCGCCCGCGAGCGCCGCGCGCGGGAAGTAGCGGCGCGCCGCCAGGGTCGAAACCAGCGTCAGGACCGCGAAGACAAGGAGCGCCATTGGCAGGCTGAGCGGGGCGACGATGAGGACCGCGCCAGTCGCGACGGCCGAAGCCGCCGGCCATAGGAGCCAGCCGGATCCGGCGGCCACCTCCACCGCCAGGATCGCCGCGCCAAGGGCCGCCCAGGTCCAGAATGGGTGGGCCGCGTAGAAGTCCAGGACCCCCAGCACGATCAAACTCCGGTGCGCGGAACGGCCGGTCCGCCGCGTGGCCTGGGCGCCTCGTCCTGAACCGCCTTGAGGAGTTCGCCCACGCCGGCGATCGAGCCGACCAGCGAGGACATGTCGGCCGGCACGATCACCGTCTTCTGCTGCGGGCTTTCCGCCAGTCGGGCGAAGGCTTCGACGTACTTCTGGGCGATGAAGTAGTTGATGGCGTTGACGTCCCCGCGGGCGATGGCCTCGGAGACGAAGGCCGTCGCCTTGGCCTCGGCCTCGGCCTCGCGCTCGCGCGCCTCGGCGTCGCGGAACGCGGCCTCGCGACGGCCCTCGGCCTGGAGGATCGCCGACTGCTTGGCCCCCTCGGCGCGGGCGATGGCCGCCTGCTTCTCGCCGTCCGCCTCGGTGATCACCGCGCGCCGCTCACGCTCGGCCTTCATCTGGCGAGCCATGGCGTTGGTGATGTCGGGGGGCGGCTGAAGATCCTTGATCTCGATCCGCGCGACCTTGACGCCCCAGGGACCCGTCGCCGCGTCAATCACATGCAGCAGGCGCGTGTTGATGTCGTCACGCTTGGATAGCACCTCGTCGAGCTCCATCGAGCCCACCACCGTCCGCAGGTTCGTCATGGCGAGCTGGGAGATGGCGTAGTTCAGGTTGTCGACGCGATAGGCCGCCGCCGCCGCGTCCATCACCTGGATGAAGACGATGCCGTCGACCTGCACCACGGCGTTGTCGCGGGTGATCACCTCCTGGCGCGGCACGTCGAGCACCTGCTCCATCATGTTCACCTTGCGCCCGACGTTCTCCACGAACGGGGTGAGGAAGCTGATGCCCGGCTTTAGGGTTCGCGTGTAGCGGCCGAAGCGCTCCACGGTGAACTCGCGTCCCTGCGGCACGATCTTGACCGCCCCGAACAGGACGACCAGCGCCAGGATGAGGAATACGACCGAAACGCCGAAACCCATGGACGACCTCCCGCAATGGAACGCCACCCTAGCGCGTGGCGGGCGGCTCCGCCATCGGATCCGGGCTGGCGGCCTGCGCCGCCGACTGCGAAAGGCGCTGCGCGAGGTCGCGGCCCCGCTGCGCGGCCCGCGCCGCCTCGCTCCGCGCGCCCTCGTCGCAGTCCGGATGTGCCGCTCGGGCGCTGGAGAAGCCGGTGTTGAAGGCGCCTCTCAGCCGGCGGTCGAAAGCCTGGTCCGGAGATTCCACCTCGATCAGCCGGATCATGCGGGCGCGCCAGTACTGGTCGCCATCGCCTTCGCAGGCCTGACGCAGCGCATGGCTTTCGCCGATGGCGTAGGCGAGGTCGGCCAGGGTCTGGCGCTGCACCGGCGTGCGATCCTGTGCGGCGGCGGTCGCCAGCCCGCCGAACAGCGCGGCGACGGCCGAAAGGGTCAGGAGCGCGGAACGCGGCATGCCGCCCATAAACCCCGCGCCGAACGGCTTGTCACGGCGCCAGTCGCGCCATGCCCCGCGCTCTGCTAGCCATTGGGTCATGAACCGACCCCTCCTCCTGGCCATCGTCGCCACCTGCGCCGCGCTGGCCGCCCCGGCCGTGCTGGCCGCCGATCCCAAGCCCGCGCCGAAGCCGGCGACCAAGCCCGCCGCCGCCAAGTCCGGGAGCTTCGACGCCCGCGATCCGGCTGCGCTGATCGCCGTTCTGGCCGAGATGGAGGCCAAGGCCGAGGTGGTGCGGACCGAGGAGGACTCCGTCTTCCTGAACGTGACGACCCCCGCCTTCGGCTTCGGCGTGCAGTTCGCCGGCTGCGACAAGGCCGGCAAGGCCTGCCAGGGCATGGCCTTCTCGACGGCGGCCGAGAAGCGCAGCGCCAACCTCGCCCAGATGAACGACTTCAATCAGACGTCGATCAACTGCAAAGCCTTCGTGGACAAGGGCGGCAAGGCGCACATCGCCTATTCGGCCCTGCTCTCCGGTCGCGACGGCAAGGAGGAGCTCAGGACCCACGTGGTCGCGTGGCAGGGCTGCCTGGGCGCCTTCGGCGAGTTCCTGCGCGATCCCGCCGGGTTCCTCGCAAAGGCGCCCTGAGCGCGGATCAGGCCATGGCCTTGGTGCGGAAAGCCTGGGCCTTGGAGAGGGCCGCCTCGGCGTCGTCAACCAGGTTCCGGACGATCTGGGCCGCCGGCAGCACGTCGTGCACGCCGCCCGCCGACTGGCCCATGGCGAAGCAGGACTTGTCGGCGTCGAGACCCTCGATCTGGCCGCCGATACCGCCCATCACGCCGGCGCGGCTGGACAGCATGGCCTGCATGGGGAAGGCCTGAATGTCGCCCGGACGGCTTTCCCAATCGTCGACATAGGGGTTCTTCTTCACCCGCATCGGCTTGCCCGAGTAGCAGCGGGTGCGGATGGTGTCCTCGTCGGTCGAGCCGACGATGGTTTCGCGGTAGAGGTCGCCCGCATGGGCTTCGACCGAGGCGATGAAGCGGGTGCCGACCCAGACGCCGACCGCGCCCAGCGACAGGGCCGCAGCCAGGCCCCGGCCGTCATAGATGCCGCCGGCCGCCACCACCGGCACCTTCACGGCTTCGACCGCCTGGGCGACCAGGGGCATGGTGCCGACGAGGCCGGTATGGCCGCCGCCTTCGCCGCCCTGGCAGATGACCGCGTCGCAGCCAGCCTGCTCGGCCTTGACCGCATGTTTCACCGCACCGCAGACGACCATGACCTTGAGGCCGGCCTTCTTCAGCTTCTCGAGGATCGGCATCGGCACGCCGAGCCCGGCCACGAAGGACGAGGCGCCCTCTTCGATGATCACGTCGACCGAGGCGACGAGGCTCTCCGGCGAGGCGGCCAGGAGATCGACGCCGAAGGGGCCGTCGGTCAGCTTGCGCACCTTGCGCATTTCCTCGCGGATGAAATCGGGACCCTGCCCGGCCATGCCGAGCACGCCATAGCCGCCGGCGTTGGTCACCGCCGCCGCCAGCTCTGCATAGGAAACACCTCCCATGCCGGCCAGCATGACGGGGTGCTTCACGCCAAGAAGATCACAGAGTGGGGTGTGCAGACCCATGTCGTCCTCCCGAATTTCGTTGGGAGGACCATGCCCCGGACGCGGCGCCTTGGAAACCGTGACGCCGCGTCACTCAGGGCCGGATCAGTAGACCATGTAGCCGCCGTCGATCAGGAACTCGTCGGCGGTGTGGAAAGACGAGGCGTCCGAGGCCAGATAGACGGCGATGCCGCCGAAGTCCGCGGGCTCGCCCCAACGGCGCATCGGCACGCGGCCGATGACCCGGTCGTTGAACTTGTCGTTGCCCTGGGCGCCTTGGGTCATGTCGGTGGCCACCCAGCCCGGCAGCACGGAGTTGGCGCGGATGTTGTAGCGGGCGTATTCGACCGCCAGGGCCTTCATGAGCGGCAGGACTGCGCCCTTGGTGGCGGCGTAGGCCTGGTTGCGCGCCGCGCCGGAGTAAGCCGACATCGACGAGACGACGACGAGCGAGCCGCCCGTATCGCCCTCGGCCGCCCGGGCGACCATGTGCTTGCAGGCCTCGCGGAAGGTGAAGAACACCCCGTCCATGTTGACCGCCAGGGTCTTGCGGTAGGCCTCGGTCGAGAATTCGTGGAACGGCTTGGCCCCGCCGCCGCCGACGCCGGCGTTGGCGATCACGGTGTCGATGCGGCCCATCTTGGCCACAGCCTCGGCCATGGCCGCGGCCACGGCGTTCTCGTCGCCCACATTGACCGTCTGGGTCAGGACCCGCACGCCCACGCCGTCCAGCTTGGCCGCGGCGTCCGCGTTCTTCTGGGGGTTGGAGCCCCAGATCACGACGTCGGCGCCCGCCTGGGCCAGCGCCTCGACCATGCCGAAGCCGATCCCGCCGTTGCCGCCGGTGACGAGGGCGACCTTGCCGGTCAGATCGAAAGGCTTGTAGGCCATGGACGTTTCCTCCGTTCAAACATCTGTTGGAGGGACAAGGGCCAGGGTTAGGGCCCGCTCGTCAAGCGCCGATCAGCCCGCCGTCCAGCCGCCGTCGACGGTGAAGGCCGCGCCGGTCGCCGAAGCCCCAAGGTCGGACGCCAGATACAGCATCAGTCCGGCGAGTTGGTCGTAGGTCACGAAGGCCTTGTTGGGCTGGGCCGCCAGGATGACCTCCTCGACGACGCGATCCTCGGGAATGCCGCGCGTGCGGGCCTGATCGCCGATCTGCTTCTCGACCAGCGGCGTCTTCACATAGCCCGGGCAGATGGCGTTGCAGGTCACGCCGCTGCGCGCCAGCTCCAGGGCCACCGACTTGGTGAAGCCGACGACCCCATGCTTGGCCGCCACGTAGGCCGACTTGAACGGCGAGGCGACGAGCCCGTGGGCCGAGGCGATGTTGATGATGCGCCCCCGACCCTGGGCCTTGAGCAGCGGCACGGCCGCGCGTGTGGCGTGGAACACCGAGGACAGGTTGATGGCGATGATCGCGTCCCACCTGTCGATCGGGAATTCCTCGACCGCCGCCACGTGCTGCACCCCGGCGTTGTTGACCAGGATGTCCAGGCGGCCGAACTCGCGGCGCGCCAGGTCGACCAGGTCGTCGATCTCGGCTGGCTTGGTCATGTCGGCGCCGTGATAGGCGACCCGCACGCCGGTCTCGGACTCGATCCGCCGACGATCGGTCTCGATCTGGGCGGGGTCGCCGAACCCGTTGAGGATAACGTTCACGCCCTGGCGCGCCAGGGCCTCGGCCATGGCCTGGCCGATCCCGCTGGTCGAGCCGGTGACGACCGCGACCTGTCCCTTCAGTCCGTAATCGACGGTCATCTCTCGATCTCCTTGGCGATCAGGCCGCGGCCGGCAACGGCTGGGGCCGCAGGAAGGTCCACTCGCCGTCCTTGGACAGGCCGGGCTGGAACAGGTAGCCGGCGAGATCGAAGCCGCGGAGGTCGTCCGCGCGCTCGATCCGGTTATCTATGGCGTAGCGGGCCATCAGGCCGCGCGCCTTCTTGGCGAAGAAGCTGACGATGCGCGCCTCGCCGTCCTTTTCCTCGAGGAACCGGACGTTGAGCACCGGCAGCCGGAGCGCCTTGCGGTCGACCGCGCCGAAGTATTCGCCGCTGGCGAGGTTGACCAACGTCCGGTCGGCATGGCCGGCGGCCGCCTCATTCAGCGCCTTGGCGATCCGGTCGCCCCAGAAGTCGTAGAGGCTGGCCCCACGACGGGTCGCCAGCCGCGTGCCCATTTCCAGGCGATAGGGCTGGATCAGGTCGAGGGGGCGCAGCAGCCCGTAAAGGCCCGACAGGATGCGCAGACGATCCTGGGCCCAGTCGAGACCAGCCTTGTCGAGGGTGCGCGCCTGCAGGCCCGAATAGACGTCACCGTTGAAAGCGATCGCCGCCTGAAGGCCGTCGTCGCACGCAGGGTCAAAAGCCTGGAAACGCTCGCGGTTCAGGGTCGCGAGGTTGTCGGACAGGGACATCAGGCTGCGCAGGTCGCGAACCGACAGCCTGCGGGTGACCTTGGCGAGTTCGCCGATGTCCTTGGTCATCTGCGGCGTCGTCGCGGACAGGACCGCGTCGGGCGGCGTGAAGTCGAGCGCCTTGGCGGGGGACAGAACCATCAGCATGGCGCACCCATAGTCGCGCCGTTGACGGTGCGGCAAGCCCGGAGGGAAATTTCATGAGGCGCGACGCTGGAGGCGCCCGCAGCCGGGCAGTCTAGAAGAGAACGCGGGGGTTCATGATCCGCTTGGGGTCCAGGGCCAGGCGGATGGCGCGCAGCGCCTCCAACTCGACCGGGCTCTTGTAGCGGGCGGCTTCGGCCGTCTTCATCGCGCCAAGCCCGTGCTCGGCAGAGATCGAACCGCCCAGATCGCCGACGATGTCGTGGACGATGCGCGAGCCTTCGTCGCGGCGCGCCGAATGGCCGGCGTCATCGCCGCCATCGGGGCGCAGCACGTCGTAGTGGATGTTGCCGTCGCCGACATGGCCGAAGGCCACGATCCGGCAGCCCGGCGCGAAGGCGCGCATCGCGGTGTCGGCCCGGCTGATGAACTCGGCCACCCGGCTGACCGGCACCGACACGTCGTGCTTCCAGGTCGCGCCTTCCGGCTTCTGCGCTGGCGACTGGTTCTCGCGGACCGCCCAAAGCGCCTTGGCCTGGGACTCCGTCTGGGCCACCACCGCATCGCGCACGAGGCCGTCGTCCAGCGCCTTGGACAACAGGCGCTCGAGCGCCGCGTCCGCCGCGCCGGGTTCGCCCGAGGCGATCTCGACCAGCACGTACCAGGGATGAACCTCGACCAGCGGGTCGCGCATGCCGGCGATGTTGCGGAGCGCGAAGTCGATCCCCTGGCGGCCCATCAGTTCGAAGGCCTCGACAGCGCCGCCCGCCTCGTCCTTGGCCCGGGCGAGGAGGCGAATGGCCGCCTCCGGGTCGGCGACGGCGGCCACGGCGGTGGCGCGCGAGGCCAGCACCGGGAACAGCTTGAGCGACGCGGCGGTCACGACGCCCAGCGTGCCCTCGCCGCCGATCAGGAGCTGCTTCAGGTCGTAGCCCGTATTGTCCTTGCGCAGCCGCTTGAGGCCGTTCCAAACCTCGCCGTTCGGCAGCACCGCCTCGAGCCCCAGCACCAGGTCGCGCATCGTGCCGTACCGCAGCACCGCGGTGCCCCCGGCGTTGGTCGAGATATTGCCGCCGACGGTGCAGGCGCCTTCCGAGGCGAGGCTCAGCGGGAAGCGGCGATTGTGGGCGAGGGCGGCGTCGTGCACGGCGGCGAGCGTGCAGCCGGCCTCGGCCACGATCACGTCGTCGAAGGGTTCGACCTCGCGCACCGCGGTCAGGCGCTCGGTGGACAGTAGGATCTCGCCCTGCGGAATCTGTCCCCCGACAAGGCCCGTATTGCCGCCCTGCGGGGTGATCGGCGTGGCGGACTCCGCGCAGATCCCGACCACCGCGGCGACCTCGGCCGTGGAGCGCGGCAGGGCGAGGAACGGCGTGGTCCCCGTCCAGCGGTCGCGCCACTCCAGAAGCTTGGGCGCAAGACGCTCGGGATCCTGGCTCCAGCCCCCCTCGCCGAGCACGGCCTTGAGGCGGGAGAGGACATCGGCGGGGACTGAGATGGTCATGGCCGCAAGTCTACTCCCGTGCGCCTAGCCCACAAAGCCCGCGGCGCGGACCAGCCGGTCGTTGATGGCTTCGCCCAGGCCGTCCTGCGGAATGGGCGCCACGGCGATCGCCCGCGGCGCCGTGCGATCGGCGGCGCGCAGGAAGGCGAACAGGTTGGCCGCCGCTTCCGCCAGGTCGCCGGCGGGGCTGAGGTTGAACACCGCCGGCCCCGAGACTTCGCCGGGACCGAAGGCCAGGAACGCCTCGCCCTCGGCCGGAGCCCGGGCGTTCAGCCGCACCGGCGCATTTGGAGAATAGTGCCGCGCTAGGCGTCCAGGCGAACGCTTTGCATCGTCGTCAGCCTCGGCCAGCGGGCCGATCTCGGCCTCGATCTCGGCGCGGGTGACCGCCCCCGGGCGAAGCAGGCGCGGCGCGTCGAGCAGGGCCACGACAGTTGATTCCAGCCCGACGCCGCAGGGGCCGCCGTCCAGCGCCAGGGCCGCCGATCCGCCGGTCTCCTCCACCGCGTCGGCGCAGGTCGTTGGGCTGGGGCGGCCCGAACGGTTGGCCGAGGGCGCGGCGACAGCGCCGCCGAACGCTTTCAGCACGGCATGCGCCACCGGATGGGCCGGCGCGCGCACCGCCACCGTGTCGAGGCCCGCGCGCGCCAGATCGCAGACCGCGTCGGCTTTGGCGATCGGCAGGACCAAGGTCAGGGGGCCCGGCCAGAAACGCCGCGCAAGGCGTCGGGCCCGGTCGTCGAACCGCGCGATGCGCTCGGCCGCCTCAAGGTCGGCGACATGGGCGATCAGGGGATTGAAGCTCGGCCGCCCCTTGGCTTCATAGATGGCCGCCACCGCACGCGGATCGGCCGCGTCGCCGGCGAGGCCGTAGACCGTCTCGGTGGGCAGGATGACGAGCCGGCCCGCGCGGAGCGCCGCCGCCGCCTCGTTCGCCCGATCCTCGTCCCGACCCACGCCGCGCTCCGTGAATTGTCTGCGCGGTGGTTACATCCACCGGCAGCGCCTGTCCCGGGCGATTTGGCCGATGGTCGGGCGTTTGCCGTCACGTCGCCTTGGCCTTAGAAGCGGCCCAGTCCTCCGAGGAGACCCGCATGACCTTCCGCGCCCCTGTCCGAGACCTGGCCTTCGCCCTCAAGACCGTCGGCCACGGCGCCTTGGTCGCCGAAGCCTTCCCGGACCTGGACGAGGATACGATCAACGCCGTGCTGGAGGCCGCCGGCGCCTTCGTCGAGGAACAGCTCGCGCCGCTGAACCGCATTGGCGACCAGAAGGGGGCGACCTACGCCAACGGTCGCGTGACCGCCGCGCCCGGCTTCGCCGACGCCTACCGCGCGTTCGTCGCCGGGGGCTGGAACTCGCTTTCGTCGCCTGTGGAGTATGGCGGCCAGGGCTTGACCAAGGCCATGGAGTTGTCGGTCTTCGAGATGATCCAGGCGGCCAACATGGCCTTCGGCCTGTGTCCGATGCTGACCCAAGGCGCGATCGAGGCGCTCCACCTGCACGGCACCGAGCGGCAGAAGGCGCTGATCCTGCCGAAGCTGGTGTCCGGCGAGTGGACCGGCACCATGAACCTGACCGAGCCGCAGGCCGGCTCCGACCTGGCCGCCATCACCACCCGGGCCGAGCCGGACGGCCAAGGCGGTTATCTGCTGACCGGCCAGAAAATCTTCATCACCTGGGGCGACCACGACGCGGCCGACAACATCTGCCACCTGGTGCTGGCTCGCCTGCCCGACGCGCCGCCCGGCGTGAAGGGCATCAGCCTGTTCCTGGCCACAAAGTATCTCGTGGACGACCAGGGGAACCCGGGCGCGCAGAACGCCCTGCGCCCCGGCTCCATCGAGCACAAGCTGGGCATTCACGGCTCGCCGACCTGCGTGATGTTGTTCGAAGGCGCCAAGGCCGAGCTCGTCGGCTCGGTCAACGAGGGCCTCGCCCATATGTTCGTCATGATGAACGCCGCGCGCCTTCACGTAGGCGTGCAGGGCGTGGGCATCGCCGAACGCGCCTACCAGCAGGCGCTCGCCTTCTCCCAGGAGCGCCGCCAGGGCCGCGCCGCCTGGGCCGCGGACGGCGCCATCTGGGGCCATCCCGACGTGCGCCGGATGCTGACCTTGATGAAGGCCAAGATCGACGCCGCCCGCGCGATCTGCCTGACCACCGCCGTCATGGCCGACCTGGCGCACCGCGCCGCTGACGCGGAGTCCCGCGCCGCCGCCAAGGCCCGCCAGGACCTGCTCACGCCGATCGCCAAGGCCTGGTCCACGGACGTCGGCGTCGAGGTCGCCTCGATGGGCGTGCAGATCCATGGCGGCATGGGCTTCATCGAAGAAACGGGCGCGGCGCAGCACTATCGCGACGCCCGCATCGCGCCGATCTACGAGGGCACGAACGGCATCCAGGCGCTCGACCTGATCGGCCGCAAGCTGACGCTGGACGGCGGCGGCGCCATGCGCGCCCTGATCGCGGACATCGCCCGCACGGCGGCGGCGGCCAAGGCCTCGCCCGGGCTCGAGACGGTCGGCGCGCGCCTCGACGCCGGCGCGGCGGCCCTGGAGCGCGCCACGGCGTGGCTGCTGGACCACAAGGGCGTCGAGGCTCAGGCGGCCGCGACCCAGTATCTGAAGCTGGCCGGCGACGTGATCGGCGGCGCGGCCCTGGCCGAGCAAGGCATGGCCGCCACGGGCGACGACGCCTGGTCCAGGAGCAAGGCCGCCCTGGCGCGGGTCTTTGCGGGTCAGGTTCTGAGCCAGGCCCCCGGTCTGGCGGACGCGATCGCCGAGGGCGCGGCGGACCTCGAGGCGCTGACCCCCGAGGCCATCGGATCCTGACGCTGGCGTCACGAATACTTGCCAGACGCGCTAATGCGTGCGGTTATCGCCGCAACATGATCGGCCTCGAGCCGACGAAATCCGAGGGAGAACAGGGATGTACAAGGCGCGCAGCCGCCACGCGGCGACGATCGAAGCGAGCCTGGAACGCTTCGCCGAGGTCTGCGAAGACCCTGTCGCCCTGGTCTATGATCGCCTGTTCGAGGCGAGCCCCGAGATGAAGGTGCTGTTCTGGCGGGACAGCAACGGCGCCATCAAGGGCGAGATGCTGTCCCGGGTCTTCGCCGCCCTGCTCGATTTCGTCGGCGAGCGGAAATACGCCGACAACATGATCGCCAGCGAGATCTTCGTGCACGAGGGCTACGACGTCCCTCGCGGGACATTCTCGACCTTCTTCGGCGTGCTCGCCGACTCGGTGAAGGCGGCGTTGGGCGATGAATGGACCCAGGATCTGGCGGAGGCCTGGCGAGAGCTGCTGGCCGAGATCGACGCCTATATCGCGGCCGTGCCCAGCTACACGGCCAGCTCCGGCGCCGCGGCCTGAGACCGCGCCGCCGGAGGCCGGCCGCCTAGGCCGCCGCCCGTGCCGGCGCGTCGTGCAGGGCGGGGTCGAGGCCCCTGCCCATCAGGTCGATGAAGTTGTCGCGGTAGAACCCCCGCCGCGCCGAGTCCGGCAGATCCTCGAGCGCCTGGTCGAAGCGCTTGAGCGGATTGCGGCCGCCTTCCACGTGCGGGAAATCGGACGAGAAGAGCAGCATGTCCTCGCCCACATTACGGGTGATCCAGGCGACGTCCTCGTGCGGATAGGGAGTCACCCTGAACTGACGCCGGGCGATTTCGCTGGGCGCGGCCGACAACGCCTTGAGGCGGTCCTCCTTGCCGAACGCCGCGGCCGCCGAGTCCATGAACTTCATCCAGCTCGGAACCCATGAGGCCCCCAGCTCGATGGCGCCGAACTTCAACGCCGGGAAGCGGTCGAGCACGCCGTCGATGATCAGCACGGCCATGGTCTGCCAGACCGACAGGGGGATCGTCATGAAGCTGGTCGAGGTGAAGTTCTCGGCCCCGCCGTGGAAGTCGAGGACCTGAGGCAGGCCCGTCTTGGCATAGGACCAGTGCATCTTCTCCTCCCCGCCCACGTGGAACAGGATCGGCAGGCAGGCTTCCTGAGCCAGCGCCCACAGGGGATCGAGCTCGATGTGGCTGGGCGAGTGGCCGGGCGGATGGCGCGAGGGGACCATCAGCGCCTTCGCACCCATCTCGATGGCCCGCCGGGCCAGTTCCGGCGCGCGGGCGCGGTCGAGAAGCGGCACGTAGGCGGTCGCCAGCAACCGGCGATCGACCGAGCAGAAGTCGGTCATCATGCGATTGTGGGCTTCGGCCGCGGCCAGGGCGAGTTCGACGTCGCCGCTTTCCTCAAGCCCGTAATTGCCGAGCGCGGCGGTGGTGAACACGAGCTGGCTGGCGAAGCCCAGGAGATCGAGGGTGCGCGGCCGGTCGGCCTTCAGGAAGGCGCCGTGCGCCTGGTGGACGTGCGCGCCGGCCTCACCGATGCCGACGCCGCCATCGA